>OBLN01000264.1_pt1 | contig 19142 bp, 24 predicted proteins | sample 1519301 | NCBI WGS metagenome assembly OBLN01 (sample SAMEA2452533, study PRJEB22499) | sediment metagenome | reverse complement strand
TCCTTTCTTCAAGCAAGGCAGCAACTAAATCTTCTTTTTTAGGATAATAATGATGAATTGAAGCATTTTTTATACCAAGCTTCTGGGAAATATCCTTGTAACTGAATCCATTATAGCCTCTGCATTGCAAAAAGTGCCTTGCATAATTGAGTATCTGTTGATTAGTAGGATTAAGATCAGTCATATAAATCCACATTTTTCCTTATTCTTACAATAATTGAATAATACTCATATATTAAATACCTACCTATATATAGGTAGGTAAAGGTTAGATTACTCTGCAAACACAGTATTTGCACAGGGACATTTCTTTTAGTATATGCTTATTCTTTGCAGGACAGTAATAAACGCCATTGTGTTCAAAAATAGTCTGTTTTTCATTTACGTAGATTCCTGGCGGGTGGAGTGGTTCTTTCGCTTAAAAGTCAGATATGTGCAAATAATACGAGTATATTCCTTCAAATCCCTTTGATTAGGGGCATACTCATCCATATACTTGTTAATCCTGAAAGTAAAATTTTGAAAATTCTCAATATCTATTTCCTCAGATATTTCTGGACAATCTCTTTCTTTTAGCTCAAAAAACTTCTTGCGATTATATCCTACAAGACATTGGATATTGTACTGGAGACTCTCACGAGGACTCTGAGTATCTTCTTTTTCTTTTTCATTTATCCTTGTTAAATACTCAGAAGATATGTTGACAGCTTCTTTTTTTAATAAGAGCAATAGTTCACATGTATTGATATGAAATCCCCCAATTTTGCATCTAAATAAACAATCAAATAGCTCCATGGAATAAATATTTTGATTAATGTGAACACATCATTATTTTTGTTTTGCAGCATGATAGCGTATAGACAAAAAAGTGGAATAAGCCCTCACATGAGCTTATCCGCAAGTTTCCTCATAAACCTACCATTCAGATTTATATTCCCTGTTCGCTTAATCTTGTCCTGAATCCTCTTCAGAGTACCCCTGTAAGCAATACCAACCTTCCTAGCTGCTTCAGGAGTTAGTTCCAATATTTTCTGCTTGATAGATTCCTCATCAATAAAAATCTGAACTCTCCGAAGCTCTAACTCTTCTTCATCAATATTGTTGGCTTCTTTGCCAATGTAAAGGATACTATCTGCATAAACATGCCTCCTTTCCAGAAGCCCAGTATCACCCTCAAACTTATGTTCAGGGTGCTCTGCATACTGCAATATGGTTTTACTCAACGACTTGAAATAGTGTGAGCCTTGTATGACTTCTCCTGTTTCATAGTCTATGAATGGTTCATGAACAATTGTTTGCGGATTATCACAATAGGGAGCAAGAGGTTTTATTACTCTGCCATTCTCTTCAATTGCCTGAAATCCAACCAGGCAGAAATTGAAAGGCTTGATTTGTTCTTTCCAAGGTTTGTCTTTATTGAGCTTCTTGAACCTGCTCCATACACTAGGAGTGCTAACCGCAAGAAATGTCAGGATAGTGGAAACATACAGTCTTTTATTTGGATCATATTACCTGAAAGAATCTTCTCTTTAGACTCATCAGGGAAGAATTTCATAAATCCCTTATCATAAGCCTGTCTTCTAAGTTCCTGACGATCCGCTAAAAACAAGACTTTCTGAACACGCCCTTCACGCTGAGCTGGTCAATGATAGCCATTGCAACGCGGGTCTTCCCTGTGCCAGTAGCCATAAAAACAAGAGCCTTTCTATGTCCTTTGCGGATATGTTCTACAACTCTCTTTGTAACCTCAATGCTTTTTGCACGGTCAACAATATCCGTATTTACTTCGATATCATGTTCAATCTTGCCACTCTGTATCTGATAATCCATTCTTTCAAAGTCTTTTTGAGCATGGAATTCTTTGACCTGTCTCACAGGATAACGTCCCCTGTCCCAGAACCATACCTCATATCCATTGGAAAGATAAATGAAAACATCCTTCCCAGTCTGAGCCTTAATATCATCAGCACATTGTTCTGCCTGTTTTTGGCCTACAATAGGATCTTTAGATGTTCTCTTTGCTTCTTATTCAAATGAGGATTTCTACAGAGCCGATATTTTCATCATTGGGAAACGGGGACCAAAACCAAAATTCACTAATGTTGCTTGTCCTAATGAAGACTGTGAATATTATAATCTTAACGGGAAAGGCAATGTTATAGCTAATGAAACTTATTAGATCAAAGGTAAACGTATCAGGAAATACATCTGCTGCGAATGCGGCAGAGTATTTTGTGATCGTACAAACACCTTTTATTATGACATGCGAAAAGAAGAATCAATCGTAATGTTAGCTTTGAAAATGTCTATAAAAGGAATGAGCATTGAAGCAATTGCTGATGTACTGGAAATTCAACCAATCACTGTCAGTAACTGGATATCCCGTGCAGCAGAGCAATGTGATAATGTTCGTCAGGAAAAGGTGAAAGATCTGAATATTCCAAAAGTAGAGATGGATGAACTATGGACGATAGTTGAAAAAAAGTAGTTCCATCAACAGCCAATTTTGTCGACGATGATGGATCATGGCTGTGGGTAAGTTTTGCACCTCAATTCAGAGTGATAATCGATTTCACAATCGGACCAAGAAAACAGTATGTAGCTAATAGATTGGTTGAACTTACGGATAAATGTCTTTCTGGATTGAAACCACTTTTTGTTACAGATGGATTAAGATTCTATTCTGAAGCACTTTTACAATAAGTGCTTAATACTCATTCATAAAATACCTACTATGTATAGGTAGATAATAGTTGAAATGGAGAAAGTCATACTATTGCAAAAAATGCAGTGCTTTGTTTGTGTTCGATCCCAACTTTTCTGAACTCATAAAAATGACGATATAATCAGGCGGTGGACTTTATTGTGGATCATTATTCGAAGACGCAGAATAGTCTCAGAGAGAAACAGGTGGAAGAGACTGCAGAGCTTGTAATCAAGAAACTGAAAATGAAAAAGTTGATTTAGAGGAACAAAATCCTCTACAGTTGTTTCTAAAGAATCCGAGTTACAACTGCCTATGCCATAACATATATCTCTTTCAGATTATGAAGCATTTTGTGGAATTCCTCATGTTTGCCTTCACCGATTTTCTCTATCTCAACAATTTCAAACGATTTTAGCAAATTCTCTTGAACTTTCTCGGCAAGATGTTTATCTGCCAATGGAAAAAGGATATTGTTTTCTTTGTTGATATGCTGGGTCAAAAGTTCAATATAGTCTCTTGAGCTCTTGACTATCGTAGATAGAGCTTCAGAATCCATATTTACCGAAACTGCCCCAGCTATCATATCAACACTCCTTCTTCCATGTTCATGTTCTTCCAGAAGAGAATCTATGATTTCTGTTGAGCCGGGAACATTTGCCCTTCTCATTATAGGAAAAAGATATTCTTCTTCCTTTGTGTGGTGGCATTTGTCGACAAAAACTTTCAAGAATTCAACCACGTTCTCAAGATGCTCATGTTTAATTTCCTTTCCGGATTCTATTTTCATACACATCCCATCCATTATTTTAAGCATCTGATTTACTGCATGGTGTTCTTCTTTTAAATCATCGGTTGGTTTCGTATAATTTCCCCCATTGTTTTCTTACTAATTTCTACAATCAATTGCTTATTCTATTGAGATAATCTTCTATGAAGCAGTCACAGATATCCATTTGGAAACTATTCTCCTTATATGCAAGTATCTCTTATATATAAGTATCAAAAAGATATCAAATATAGGAAGCATGGTGAAAAAAATGTTCTGCTATCAGTGTCAAGAAACAATGAAGGGGAAAGGCTGCACAAAGAATGGGATGTGCGGTAAGAAAGGGGAGGTTGCAGATCTTCAGGATGATCTCATCTATGTGCTTAAGAGTATTGCATTCTACAACCAGAAAGCAAGAAAAGCAAACATTTCTGAGAATAGCACTGATGATTTTATGCTTGATGCATTGTTCTCAACCATAACTAATACCGATTTCAGAGTTACTGGAATTCAGGAGCGCATCGACAGAGGATTCAAGATTCAGAATGAGATCAGGCAGAAACTTCTGGACAACAATGCACTTGATGAGAACGGTCTGCCCGAGATCGCAACTTTGACCCCGGAGAACCTCAGGGACAGGAATACAGGCATACTTGCAACGGAGGATGAAGATATCCGGTCATTAAGGGAACTGTTAATCTTTGGTATCAAAGGAATTGCAGCATATGCACATCATGCTATGATGCTTGGTAATATCAATAAGAAGGTCAACTCATTCATTGAAGAAGGACTTGTGGCAACCACGGATGACAGCCTGAACGATAAAGACCTCATTTCATTGGTCCTGAAATGTGGGGAAAAAGGCTTTGATGTGATGGCAGACCTTGACAAGGTGAATACAACTGAATTTGGAAATCCTGAACCTACACAGGTTAACATTGGAACAAGAGGCAATCCAGGGATTCTCATAAGCGGTCATGACCTGAAAGACCTGAAGCAACTACTGGACCAGACCAAAGGAACAGGCGTGGATGTCTATACTCATGGCGAGATGCTCCCTGCAAACTCCTATCCTGAATTTAAGAAATATGAACATCTGGTAGGCAACTATGGCGGCTCATGGTGGCATCAGAAAGAGGAATTCGAGAGTTTCAATGGTCCTATATTATTGACAAGCAACTGCATAATTCCTCCAAGGGATAGCTACATTGGCAGGTTATACACCACAGGCTCCGTAGGTTATGACGGTGCTACACATATTGTAGCCAGAGATGGTCGAAAAGATTTCTCCGCCCTCATTGAGCAGGCAAAGACATGTGAACCTCCGATACAACTGGAAGAAGGCACCATTATGGGAGGGTTTGCTTACAACTCCGTGTTATCTAATGCAGACAAGATTGTTGATGCCGTCAAAACAGGAAAGATAAAGAAGTTCATTGTCATGGCAGGCTGCGATGGACGGCACAAAGACAGGCAATATTACACGGATTTTGCAGAAGCACTGCCTGATGACACAGTTATTCTTACAGCTGGTTGTGCAAAATATCGCTATAATAAACTTAACCTGGGGGATATTGATGGAATTCCAAGGGTACTGGATGCAGGACAGTGCAATGACTCATTCTCACTGATTGTAATTGCACAGGGTCTTATGGCTAGACTTGGATTTACAGATGTTAATGAGGCACCGATCTCATACAATATCGCATGGTACGAACAAAAAGCTGTCCTTGTATTGCTTACACTTTTGAGACTTGAAATAAAGAATATTACACTTGGTCCGACACTTCCGGCATTCGTCTCACCAAATGTCCTCAAGGTGCTGGTTGAGAAGTTCAATATCAGACCAAATTCTACAGTTGAAGAGGATCTCAAGATCCTTCTTTAAACTTTTTGCCGGAAGATTATTAGCAAAACAAAACAAGACTTTTGATTTTAAACAATCAAGACACTCCAAGATGTGTCACTTGAGTAGAATCTTTCAAGTAGCATTCAAATAAGTCTTTTGCCCATTCAAATGATTCTGTGTTAGTGCTTAGAACAAACTTGTTATCAAATTCTCCGTTTTGTTTAAGCATGCTTATTAAGGGATGACTTATAATGGAAACAACAAAAGAATCAATTCCCAATAAACAAAAGACAAGTTCGTCTGCTGATAAGACAAGTGGAGAGAGTGCTGTGCTTGCAAAGATCGCTGAGATGCCGCAACCATATCGCTCCATGGGCAGCGGCTTCATGTCATCATCACAGACAGTGCACCATCTCTCTCGCCAAGAACCTGGTATAGGATGCCTGCTTATAGCAAGGTCGGCAAGGTCATCTGCTTCTTCTGCGACACTAAGAATGATAGATATGTGACATTTGGTTTCGACGAGAAGGCGAATCTTGATGAAGGCCACATGTGACCGACCTCTTTTGCACTGAAGGAGTTGACTGCCGCCGAAGAAGCATATCACCTCAGTGGTAAAGAAAGTGGTGAGCTGAGGATAGGGTTCTCCAAGGGCTTTTAACTATAACTTAATCATTGGCAATAGTTGTTATGATGCTCTTTTTGAGAGTTTAGTCATGGTAGCGTCTGCATTAACTTCGGAAAAGTGGCTTCCAGGCATTATTCCGATTGTTCCTGGTGGGACATCAGATTCAGGGAACCTGTATAAATAAGGATACTTTGCAATAATGTCCAACTTGCTTCTTTTTTCTTCTGCTTTTTCGTCCAACGCATTCATGAAAAATACATTCATAAAAAATGTTGATGAAAATGTCTTTATTCTTGATATGGATAAAAAAGCGATTGAAAGAAGCGCCGGGTTTTGACAGAGACAAGTGGTTAAATCTTTCTGATGAAGCAAGGACTGAGTATGCAGCTTGCGTCTATGAGCACTATGATTATAAATGTCCCTATAACGAAAATGAGATAATCGGTGAGAGTGAGCAAACAAGAGACAGGTCTTTAGAGGAGCCCAGTGGACGTACCCTTCAGGATCTGGGAGGATTAGAACAGAAGGCAAGACCATCCAGAGCATGGGAGGTATTGAGGAAGGTGGCGGAACTCTCAAATCACCTAAGAGAGAATCTAAAAAATAAACTCATTGTCGAGAAGTCATCTCTCCTTCTGGAAAGACTCATCTATTTTACTGGAAAATTTCATTACTTCTGAACACACTTCTTTTATTTGCTTTTATTTGAATTCCTGCTCTCTTCCGATGAGCATACATGCAATGGCTGCAGCTGTATATCAGAATACTACCAGTTAATAGACCGAAAACGATTGCTTTCACCACTAAAGATGTTATCCAACAATTCTTATTTAGGTCAACTACTCCTACCTGACGGAAGGAGCTTGAATGTCAATTAAGCATTCGTCTGGGTAGCTGACAAGTACCCCTGAGATTCCTAGGTGTACCTGAAATCTCTTGTTTTATGTTCATGTTCATTGCTCCGTTTAGGTCTGCGTTGTTCTCATAACCACATTTTTTACATCTAAATTCAAGTCGATTGCGATTGTTTTTAGATATGTGGTTACATCGGATGCAGGTCTGTGAAGTAAAAGAAGGGTCTACATAATGAGTGAGTATTCCTGCTTCCCTTGCCTTGTATTCGATAAATGTTTGGAGTTGTCGCTGACTACTCCAACGACTAAACAGGCTGTCCGACAATTACTAGCGGTAATAACCAAAATCCTTCATTTTCGATTTACAGGCTTTAAATGCCTTCTTTTTCATATGATTTTGCCATAAAATGGAATTATCGGACAGCCTGTTTGGTCATGGAAATTAAAGGAATAATCAGTTGGACAATAGTAAAATCGAGGCTTTGTGCACATATCCAAAACATTTTTTAGATATAAACATGATTAGAACAAGGTATTTATGGCTAGCAACATGGACCTAACACTTTTTACTGATATCGAGATAATATTTGGGTTTTCAGTATTGATCTTGCTATTGTTCCATAGAATTAAACTTTCCCCGGTTCTTGGTTTTCTTGTAACGGGAATTATAGCAGGCCCTCACGTACTTGGTATCATCAATGAGGTAGAACAGGTAGAGATACTCGCAGAGATTGGAATTATCTTATTGTTGTTCACGATCGGTGTTGAGATGTCTATTCGAGAATTATGGGACATCAAAAGATTTGTACTGATCGGTGGGGGACTGCAAGTGGTAATTACAACCGCACTGGTCTATTACATTTCACTTTACATGGGTCACAGTTCCAGCACCGCTCTTTTCCTGGGTTTCCTTGTATCACTTAGCAGTACTGCTATCGTGCTAAAATTGCTCCAGGAAAAAGGAGAGATGTATACTCCTCACGGTAAGATATCTCTTGGTGTACTGATTTTCCAGGATATTGTCATCGTTCCCATGATACTCCTTACACCTATCTTAGCAGGAGTTCCGTCAGAATCCGGTGACAATGCAACAACATTCCTTCTTAAAGGACTTGGAATAATTTTATTTGTCATCATAAGTGCAAGGTGGATAATGCCTGAATTGCTCTTCAGAATCGTCAAGACCAGGAACAGAGAACTTTTTCTTTTGACAATACTTTTCACGGTATTTGGAACAGCATGGCTTACTGCCAGAGCAGGTTTATCACTGGCCCTTGGAGCGTTCTTGGCGGGTCTGATAATATCGGAATCCGAATACAGCCATCAAGCCATAGGTAATATGATGCCCTTCAAAGATGTTTTTATAAGCTTCTTCTTTGTATCCATAGGAATGTTGTTAGATGTAAGTTTCTTCCTTGACAATATTGTATTTCTGCTTGCACTTGCAGTTGTTGTGGTCCTAGTTAAATTCATGGCAGCCGGATTTGTTACATTTATGTTAGGATATCCGCTAAGAATAACTATCATAACTGGACTTACACTTTCCCAAGTGGGAGAATTTTCGTTCATCCTTTCGAGTTTTGGGCGTGAATACGGCTTGCTGGATAGCAGTTTGTACCAGACTTTCCTTGCAGTCTCCATAGCCACTATGGCAGCCACTCCCTTTGTTATGACATCTTCACATGACATCTCAAGTAGTATTATTAAAAGAACGAAGAACTCTGTACTTATAAACGGCCTGTATTCAAAAACGATGGAACCGATAGAAGAAGAGGATAAAATGCAAGATCACCTTATCATCATAGGTTATGGTTTCAACGGAAAGACCGTTTCCAATGCTGCAAGGACCGCAGGTATCCCCTATATTATCATAGAAACAAATCCTGAAACCGTGCGCCATGAGAGAGAACATGGGGAAAGGATATACTATGGTGATGCGACACATGAAGTGGTCCTTGATTCTGCCAATATAAAGTCTGCCAGAGTGCTTGTGGTCGGGATATCTGATTTTATTGCCACCAGAAAAATAATAGATGTCGCGAAAAAGATGAAACATGATATTTATATCATTGCAAGAACTCGCTATATGAATGAAATTGATAGTCTCCATAAGCTGGGTGCTGATGAAGTTATCCCCGAGGAATATGAAACATCAGTAGAGATATTTAGCCGCCTTCTTAAAAAATATTTAGTACCTGAAGAGGATATATACAAATTCACAAGAGAAATACGTGATAGCGGCTATTCAATGTTGAGAGAGCACTCTGTTAGGAGTACAGATGAATTTAATTTGAAAGATGACATGCCAGGAGTGGATGTAACATCTTTCAAGATAAAAGAAGATTGCATGCTCCATGGAAACACTCTGAAAGACATCGACCTCAGAAAAATACACAATGCCACGGTACTGGCCATCCGCAGGAATGACCAGATAATTGAAAACCCTGCTGGCGATACTCAATTATTATCTGGCGATGTTTTGGTCGTAATGGGAAAGGCAGAGAATCTTTGCAAATTAAAGAAAATGATGCAAGCAGATAAAGATAATGATTGTGAGGATACATTGCAGTGAATATTCTCCTTGCTGAATGACAGCTATCGGAACGTATGAGTTTCCGGTTGTGGGCATACAAGTTTCAGAGAACTGCTCCCTCAAATTTTTTTCCGTAATGATCTGAAGATGGAAGTCTATCTCTGACTACTCTCACGACTAAATTTGTGAGATTGTTCTGTCCCCACCCCTATCAATCGTCAGCCCTGGTGAGACTTTATATAATAAGGATTCGCATTCTTGAAGGGGAGTAGGTAATAGAAACTAGCTTGGTTTATGGTTCAGTTTTAACTCTAGCGAAGGGACTCAAAAAGTGTTCATTCTCACACAGAATATCCTATAATCGTCACTAATAGACTGAAGATCCATAGTTATTATTACATGCTTTATTCCTTGGTAAAATAAAACGTTCATAACGGAAGGAGACATACTATGAACAAAAGGGGAGTAAATGAGAATAGTAAAAAGGAGCAGCTTGAACAGTTTAGCGAAGATGAGGAACGTGAGTTCCTGACAACCGATATGGGAGTAAGGGTTGATGATACCGACATATCACTAAAAGCTGGGGAAAGGGGACCCACACTACTTGAGGACTTTCATTTCCGGGAAAAGCTGACCCACTTTGATCATGAGCGTATACCCGAAAGGGTGGTTCATGCCAGGGGATCAGGAGCACACGGATATTTTCAGGTCTATGAACCACTCACGGAATATACGTCTGCGAAGTTTCTGCAGGACCCCGAAAAGAAAACACCTGTGTTCGTCAGGTTCTCCACAGTCGTAGGATTTAGAGGGTCTGCAGACACCGTAAGGGATGTGAGGGGTTTTGCTACCAAGTTCTATACGGAAGAAGGCAATTATGACCTTGTGGGAAACAATATCCCGGTATTCTTCATCCAGGATGCCATGAAGTTCCCGGACCTTGTACATGCTATCAAGCCCGAACAGGACAACCAGATCCCGCAGGCATCGGCGGCTCACGATACTTTCTGGGACTTCGTTGGACAGCACCCTGAGAATGCTCACATGATAATGTGGCTGCTGTCTGACCGTGGTATTCCCAGAAGCTTCAGGATGATGCAGGGATTCGGTGTCAATACATTCCGTTTCATCAATGCGCAGGGCAAGGGCAGGTTCATAAAGTTCCACTGGAGACCTATGCTTGGTATCCATTCACTGGTGTGGGACGAAGCACAGAAACTGGCCGGAAAGGACCCGGACTACAACAGGCGCGATCTCTGGGAAGCCATCGAGATGGGACAATATCCCGAGTATGAATTTGGGGTACAGATGATAGAGGAAGAGGATGAGTTCAACTTTGACTTCGATGTCCTGGATCCCACAAAGATATGGCCGGAGGAAGAAGTGCCTATCAAATGGATAGGCAAAATGACACTTAACCGCAATCCTGAAAACTTCTTCGTTGAAACCGAGCAGGTTGCATTCTGTCCTGCAAATGTGGTCCCTGGAATTGACTTCTCCAATGATCCACTCCTGCAGGGAAGATTGTTCTCATACCTGGACACACAGCTTATACGCCTGGGAGGTCCCAATTTCCATGAAATACCCATCAACAGACCTCTTGCACCCATCAGTAACAACCAGCGGGAAGGCTACAACCGCATGACCATTAACAAGGGCAAAGGGAGCTATTTCCCCAACACTGTGGCCAATGGCATGCCAAGACCAGCTTCCGCGGAAGAAGGAGCTTATGTTCACTATATGGAAAAGGTGGAAGGTAAGAAGATACGTTCAAGAAGCGAGAAGTTCAAGGATTTCTACAGTCAGGCAAAGCTCTTCTGGAACAGTATGTCAGAGCCCGAGAAGATGCATATCATAAAGGCATTCCACTTTGAGATCGGTAAGGTCAAAGAGCGTAGCATAAGACAGAACATCGTGGACATGTTCAACAATGTTGACGGTGACCTTGCCATAGAAATAGCAAAGGGCGTGGGTGCGGATGCGCCTGCGAGCAAGGGAGGCTCCCCTGTTTTAAAGAAATCCAGGAACGTCAGCCAGGAACTTAGTGAGCACACACGTAAGGACACCATCATGACCAGAATGATAGCCGTCCTTGTAGCTGAAGGATACAACAGCTCAGAGGTAGATAGTGTTAAGAAAGCCCTGATGGATGCAGGTGCTCAGATCGAGATCATCTCCAAGTTCAGGGGCATGCTCAAAGGTTCAGACGGGAAGGAGATGGAAGTAGACAAGAACTACGAGGCCGCAGAATCCGTTATGTACGATGCTGTCTACGTTCCAGGAGGGGATAAAAGTATCAATACCCTCAAGATGGAAGGAGACGCTATACATTTCATTAACGAGGCTTTCAGACACTGTAAGTCCATCGGAGCAACAGGAGATGGAGTTGACCTTCTCATGTCATCCGATATCAAGGAAATTGAGTTCGCAGGTGATGGTACGGATGTCATGTCCGACAAAGGTATTGTAACGGTCCGCAGCCAGGGAAATGATAGTGGTTTCAACAAAGCCTTTATCGAGGCCATAGCACAGCACCGTCACTGGGACAGGGAGAATACGATGCAAGTTCCGGCATGACATGTAGATGTCTATTCTGCATCTTATAAATGTGAACTGCTCTTTCATCAAATCGCCGTAAGGTGATTAGGAAGGAGTAATTCACGTTCCTTTACGGAACAAAGGAGTTGCTGCAGGGAATAAATGCAGGGGTTTCCTTCGTTTATGTGGGAATTCTGATGTCATTCGTTTTCATGGCAACCTATCTGGTAATAATGGGTGGCAATCTGCTTGACTCTTTCATCATGCCCGAAGATTATGAAGGTTGGAGCATAATGGAGTCTTTCAGACCCGGTATCTATCTTGGGATAATTTCGATTATAGGATTGATTCATTGGAAAGATAACTTCTCTTCCCATGAAGTACTTGCTTTCAGGGAATTGATTTCAGGGAGTGAATAAAATGGTAGTTGCATACAATTTTTTGCTGAAAAAAATAGCTGCAACATTGGATTCCAAGGAGAACCTTAAGACTGTGACACTGGCATCCAGACTAAATCTCAGGCAGGATGAATTAAGGGATCTCCTTAATATTATGGAAAGAAAAGGAGATATCAAATGCATAAAGGAGGTTACATCGGAATGCGGTGGAGGATGTAAAGGTTGTTCCAAGATTTGTGCTGATCAAAGACAGAATATGCAGGGTATGAATGTGAAATCATACAAACTGACTGAAAAAGGAAAGGCCGTATGTAAATAAAAGAAGCTAAGATCGATTCAATACCTCTTGAGGCCTCTGGATACGATAAATATGCTCATTACAATATACATTACGGATGCAAGATGGACAAAGGTCATAACACCATGGTAGGAACCTATCCTGTGTTTATGACACATACAGATGGTAACTCAGAAGATTCTCCTGAACTTATCAGACATATTGAAGCATTGAAAAAAATGAATGCTGATATTGATCTTTATTAAGCGGATACAGGTTATAAAACATTTACCAACCATGTAGATATCTGGTACCATCTGAATGCAAGACCAGTTATTGCCTATCCTAAAAATGCTGTGATAAGCAAAGAAGGTGAAATTGACCGAATTGATCACTGTGAATAAAATGTGGAAAATAGGTAGGATGTGTATGCAAATACTGAAGCAAACTAAAATTCCTCTATGAAAATGGGAGAGCTGAACAAGTTGGAATGTACTTGCGGAATCAAAATATGAGAGATAGGTCGTTCCTTAGCCTGTACAGGAAAAGAAGGTGAATGTGAACCAAAACATGGACTCATAAAGGATGTGGTCAAGTTCAATATAAGATGAGTAGAGAGTAGAATACTCTACTCTCTGCTGAACCTTGTATCGTATCAGTTGCTTGTACTCACAGAAGTACAAAATCAATTTACGAAGACTAATTCATTTGGATTTTCTATTGAAAATGATTTGTCTAATAGGAGGAGTTTGGAGCTAATTAGATATCCGCATATAGGGTAAGCACTTTTATAAAAGAACAAAACGATGTTACAACTATGTCTGTGATTTTGGAATTAGCACTTTTTGTGATATTTACTGCAATATTTGCTATTTATCTTGAATATAAGTGTTGCCTTTTTGACAAAATACTGAAAGTGATAAATCATATTTTAAATCCTGATGTAGAGATAAGGTTTTTGGCAACCTGCACATCTAATGTATCCTTTACAAATTTAAAACCAATCCTCATATCAATTTCACAGAGCAAGTATAATCATGTCAAAATAAGTAAAAATTCTAATTCTGCATTACAAATATTATTAGATAACTCTCATTGCATCCGTTTTCAGACTATATCAGAAAAAGAAGTTTATTTTCAAACTTATAAAATGAAAGTTAGCATGAATACAGCAGCAACAATTACTGAAAATATGCTTCATATATTAGATAAAATCATGGAAGACCTTACATCTAAAAACTATGAATGTAGCATAGATAATTACACAGTTGATCTATACCTACCATTTGAAAAACTAATTTTCAGAAAATTAAGTTCTAAAATATCGAATGCACATGCATTTAAAATCGTAACGTATAACGAGAGATATTCAAATCAAGTACTAGTATTTGGAAACGAAGTAAGAATAAATGCCCAAAAGAAAGATATCCTAATGAAATTAATGAAATTATTCACCTAGTGCAACAAACAAAATTCAGCTGCAAATAACAATCTATGGAACAACAAGGACTCTTTTTCTGGAATATCTGACCACGCTTTCTGCAACGCTACCTAGTAGGACATGATTTATGCCGGTCCTTCCTAAAGTTCCCATAACTATGAGATTGATATCGTATTCTCTGGCAAAATCAATGATTCCATCACGAGCTGTTTTTGCGTTAATCACAATAGGCTCTACATCCACTCCTTGACTCTTCCCTACTGCTACAACATACTCGGTGGCTTTTTGACCCTCTTCCTTCAATTTATCATCCAATGCCTTTGACCACATATCGCTTAGCATAACTGGAGTATAGCCTGAAGGAATGACATGGACAGCTTTAACTTCGGCACCATTTGCTTTTGCTAGTTCAATACCACAATCTACTGCATTCACAGCATTCTCTGAACCATCTGTAGCTATCATTATTTTTCTAATTATCGTGCACATATCATACCTTAAGGCTATATATTTTTGAACAACAGATTTCGTATCTTATTCCACGTTAAATCATTCTCATGATTTTTCCTCGTCTTCCAGTAAATGAAGCTCACAACGTTGATTCTGATCACATATCACATGCGCAGTTCCGAATACTTTTTCAATAGGAACTGTGAATCCCAATCCACACCCCGGTTTATTGAGACCTACGTCTTCATTAATCTTTTCTATGATCTTATCAGCATTAGCTTTTTCAGCTATAGTTAACACAACTTCCTTTTCAGGTTCTATTAGCATCCCAAGAAGACGTTTGTTTTCATGAACGCCTGTACCCCTTCCAAAAACTATTGTTCCTCCTTTAGCTCCTGCTTTACGTGAGGCTTTTACAACACCATCACCCCAACCTTTCTTTACAATTGTTACAATCAGTGTCAAGTCAAATTCATTGTTCATCAATATTACCTCCTATATATCTCATGTATACCCCTAAAAGCATTACAAAGATTATGGGTGCCAGAGCAATTAACGCTATCATTCCGAACCCGTCAATAACAGGATCCCTTCCTTGTTGCGACGAAGCAACACCAACAGCCATGGACATGAGAAAAGTGACTGCCATGGGACCTGTGGCCACACCTCCAGAATCAAAGGCTATGGCTATAAAGTCCTTATCAGAGAACCACATGAGCACTATCGCAAGCAGATAGCCAGGGACTATGATATACAGGAAGTGGAATCCATAGACAAGCTTTGCCATTGCTATTGTTACAAAAAGCGCAACGCCTAAAGACAAAGTATATAACATAAGATTCGATCTTATATAGCCACTGGATGATTTCTCAATTTGGTAGCAGAGTACCCTCACTGCAGGTTCTGCATAAGTGGCCAAAAAACCAAGTACAAAACCCACAGGCATCATAATCCATTTTCGCTCTAAGTTCCCAAAGAAATTGCCGATTTCCAGTCCAACAGTAAAAAAACCGTTATATACACCATAAAGGAACAATATCATACCTACTGCAGTTAGAAATATGCCCAAACCAAATTTCATAAGTTCAGCATAAGGGAGCTTCAGATACAGTAGTTGGAATATTATGAAGAATATCAGAAGTGGAATTAAAGCCTGCAGAACCTCAAAAGTAATGACCAACATATTCTGGCCGTGGCTCAAGTGAATACCCCCATCAACATCACGCTCATTATCGGACCTATAGAAGCAAGGCCAATAAGACCAAAACCATCGGACATTCCAGATTTCTCACTAAGTACTGATACCACACCTATACCTAACGCCAGAATAACAGGCACTGTCATAGGGCCCGTGGTCACACCACCTGCATCATATGCAATTGCAAGATATTCAGGGTCTGTGAAAAAGGACAGTATAATAACTATCAAGTAACCCACAGTGAACAAGTACTTTATAGGTACTCCATAGACAATTCTGAGCATGGAGACTGACACAAAAAAACCTACTCCCAAGGCAATCGAAACAACGAGCGTATTACGGGAAATAGAATTATCTGACACGGAATCTATCATGTTGCTCAATATTCTCACATCCGGTTCAGCTAACGTTACTATAAAAGATAGAATAAAAGCAATTCCAATAATGAACAATAAAGAGTTATGTTTTGGAAGTTCTGAACCAATAGATTCACCTATGGGTAACATTCCAATCTTAACCCCCATAAGAAAAAGAATCATTCCAACTATTACAAACAGAGCTCCTATGAAAAAAGAAAGAAAAACTTCAGTACTAAGACCAATTACAAACATAATCAATAGCACTGCTATTGTTAATGGCAAAACTGCTTGAATTACCTCTCGGAATGTTTCTTTAAAATCCTGTATCATCTATATTTTTCCTCTTGAAATGATTCTAGATGCCTTATGGAATTACAACGACAGGTTTCTTTGCATGCCTGACTACATTCTCTGCAACACTACCAAGAATGATACGAGTAAGACCTGTCATCCCGCATGTTCCCATAACTATAAGATCGATATCATTTGCATTGGCATATTCTATGATTGCATCTATTGGATTTCTATCTTCAATGATTATTGTATCGACTTCTATTCCTTTACTTTGACCCACATCAACCACATATTTGATAGCTTCGTCACCCACTTCTTTTAGGTATTCTCTATATTCTTGTATCCACTTGTCACCACGCATGGAAAGCATAAAACCAACACGGGGGACAATGTTGATAGCAATGACATTAGCCTGGAGTGCTTTTGCCAAATTTATGCCCCAATCAACTGCATGTTTTACATTCTCAGAACCATCGGTAGCTATCATTATCTTTTTTATATCCGTTTCCACCATATGTACCTATTAATCATTATATTAAACTTATAAATATTTACTCCTACCATAGCACTCTATGCATTATACTTGCCTGTTTCATGCTGAACCAATATATTCAATCCTCGGACGTATATCCCTTCTTGTAAAGATATTTCTCAAACTCTATGAGGAAGAACACCGTGCTGGATACGAGTGCTACTATCAACCAGTCAAGAGCTAGGATAAGGGCTGTATAAAAAACAGAGTTTATAAAAGGCTGATAGGTAATCATAAGCTGTAGCGCTAACACTGCAAGGATTTCCAGTAACATGGCCTTGTTTGAAAATATGTTCCTTATCACATACTTGTGCATGGATTTTGAATTGAGCAGATAAAATATCTGGAAGAACACTATCGTGTTCAGTGCGACGGTACGGGCTGCATCGAGGTCCCCTCCTCTTTCCAGTTTCAGGAAGAAGGTCAGGTATGCACCTCAAACTATTAGCAGGGAAACAAGCACTACCTTTTTCTTTATCAGCGGTATCAGTATAGGTTCACGTGGGGGTCTTGGAGGTCTAGTATCCCCTCTCCTTTGGTTCCATGGTTATGGGGACCCCCAGCCCGATGGCCGTGATGGTGTTAAGCCAGAGTATCTGCAAGGGAACCAACAGAAGTGTCAGGCCCAGAAGTACGGCTGCCACAATCGAGAATGTTTGTCCGCCATTTGTAGGCAGTGTCCAGAGCAGTATCTTCTGTATTTTATTATATACATCCCTGCCTTCCTCGATGGCAGACACGATGGAAGAGAAGTTATCATCCACCAGTACCATATCGGAAGCCTTCTTTGCGATCTCTGTACTGGTGACACCTATGGATATCCCGATATCTGCAGTCTTCAGAGCAGGTGCATCGTTGATCCCGTCCACCTGTGACTGCCAAACCTCTCCTGAATCCCGGAGCAGGTTTACTATCCTAAGCTTATCTCCGGGAGAGGTTCGTGCGAACACAGATATAGAATTCAAAAGCATATTCAAGTGCTTATCGGACATTTCCTCGATGTCATTTCCTGAAAGGCACCCTCTGTTTCGATCTCTATTCTTGTGGCTATGGCATGTGCCGTACTCAGATGATCACCTGTGATCATTATGACCCTGATACCTGTAGTCCTACATCATTGTACAGCTTCAGCAACTCCTTCCCTGGGGGATCTATCATGCCCTGCAGGCCTAGGAACACAAGGTCCTTTATGTCCTCTTCTTCTATCCTTTCCACATCTCTGGATACATCCTTGTATGCATTCCCAGCACTCTCAGCGCATCCAATGTATCCTACAAAAGAAGACAACTACTGAAGAGAAGTCATCTGCAACAGCCGAATTTGCAGGCGATGAAACGGTAGAATCTGTTCCTGCAAAAGAGAAGAATACTCCCAGATTTACCGTAGTATTAGGATTGGTGTTTGTTACCGTTGCTTTGTTAATAGTGTGTAAATTCAACTAAGACTGAGTACAGAAAAGGCAATTATACCCTTTACTTTTTTTTCCTTATATCAGATATCTACTATTAGAATTCCTAGCTAATCAAGAGTGGGGGATGACGCCCGTTTTAAAATATAGAGCAGTTTTGATGGGGGATCAAAGTTCAGGGCGTCTTCAATTAGTAATCTTGTTTAGTACTATAAGTACTTATTTAAATTACTAATAATCATAACACTACATTTTTATAATAATGGGGCTTTTCATTTTCGCTGCAGGAGGACAGAACTTAAAGTTTCTAGCTTCATCAGTATTTCTTGCATTGGGACCACCGTATTCATACGGGGAATGAATTGCGTTTCAAAATAAAAAAAGCATATATCTCATGTAGCCCTATCAAATAATCAAGTAATTATAATTTTTGACTCAACGAATCACACTCTTTATTTGTGCATTAAACGTTCCCATTTTTTTCCAAATGATGGTGAGTTCTTTACCTTCATAAACTCCATTTTTATAATATCCCTCAAATGTTCTTTTGACTGGATATATTTGACTGACACTTTCCTTTTGATTTTTTTTCCAGACAAATTCCACAAGATTCAGATCTGGTGAATAAGGTGGTAGAAACACAAGTGTTATTTTTAATTCTCTTGTTTTACGGCTCTGTAGAAATCCTCATTTGAATTACATAGACAACCTTGGCACACCTGCCAAGATTGTGCACTATTAGTTTCATTTTAATCTCTTTAACCTGATTCCAGTACTGTCTGGCCTTGATTTCTTCTCCATACTTCCTTTTGAGTACTGAGAACGTAGTTTCAACCAGGTTTCTATTATAGTAGAGAGGATTTCGATATTCACTCATTTTAGATTCAGTTAAGTCTTCAAACTCAATTTG
>OBLN01000261.1_pt1 | contig 19280 bp, 17 predicted proteins | sample 1519301 | NCBI WGS metagenome assembly OBLN01 (sample SAMEA2452533, study PRJEB22499) | sediment metagenome | reverse complement strand
TTTTTCGCTGCATTACTATTTTTTTCGGTACGTTTCACCGTTTTAAAAATCGTGCAAAAGGTAAACAAATATAGTGGGACCTCAAAGAATGGAGGGTCTTTCGGCCACTTCTTAATATTTGGGAAATATGTTGGTTGAATACCATGAATTTCAGGATAAGGAGACTCTTTGACTCTGTTAATTTGGTCGGTTCAGAGTTTTGGTCTGACTATGAACAGCCCGGTTTCAATGTCGCTGAGTACCACCATTCCACTTTCAAAGTAAGGGTAGTTACTCCAGGTGCCGTCGAATGTCGAACTATCGGAGGTTGGCTGTGTATCAAAATAAGCCACCCGTTCAAGGTCTCCATTTGCCACATTGGAAATATCCATGATCTGTAATCCGGCGTTGTAATTCGCCTGATACACGTACTCACCCTTTATATAGAGGTTGTGGTCAATTGAGAATGTCTCATGCTCATAATAACCGATAAACTTCGGTTCGTCCAGATCCCGTACATCCCAGATGTAAGTCTTGGTATTACGCATCAGGTTGCGTTCATCCAGTTCATCGTTCATTAAAAAATAGGAACGGTCTTCCGTCAGCCACCCCTGATGAGAGTACTGCATATCAGCCTGACCTTTCAGGCTGATCGTAATGGGATTTTCTTTATCGCTTACATTGGAAATAAGAACATCACCTTCGGCTGAGTTGAAACAGACTTCTTTTCCGGTATGGTCACTATCCGGTCCGTCGTAAATAATGCACTGTGCATCGTGCACGTAACCGGGTGCAATGGCATAACTGGTGGAAGGTTCAATATAACATCCGGCGAAGGTCGGATTTTTTGGATCCTGAATATTGATCATATGTAAACCGGACCCATCTCTGCTACCACAAACCTCAGCCTGTGTAACACCGGTGGCATAGGCAAATCCACTTGCTTCGTTTATCACGATATTGTGAGCCGATGCAAGGCGGTCATATAAGGCATCATGCTCCAGTGTCATGACCTCGCCATTGTAATCTCTGAGTTTGGTGAGGTCGAGTACTTGCATACCATGTGGCTGGGCGTCACTGACCACAAATGCGTGATCGTTATAGACCTTTATGTCTCGCCAGGATGATCCCTGACTGATGGTTTTTGATCGTTCAGTCGCTCCCAGCCCTAAATTACAGGCCGGGTATTCAGTAGGGAGAATGGTATTATACTTACTTCTGAGATTTGATTCCGGCAGCCGTGCCACTACTACCGGTTCGGCGGGTTCACTGATGTCAACAAAAACAACACCATTGGTTAAACCAACCAGGGCATACTCTTTTTCTGTTTCAGGATCGGTCCAGCCCCAGATATCATTCAAATAAACCCCACTCTGAGTCTCGCTTAGTTCATAAATGTTGAGGTGAGCAAACAGATCCACATTGCTGCAATCATAATTCAAGGCTTTACCATCTTCACAAGGAAAAGGAGCTTCGATCTGATCTTTACTGCCATCAGAGAATGCTTTAGGATTTTCATTGGTTGATGAGGTTTCACAAGCTGTAAGAAACACTAAGGCGGCCGGTACGCAGAGGAATACTGAAATGCGGAATAATGATGACATAAGTTGAATGGAGTGGCTTTGGTTAGAGTATTTAATATAACTAATTCAGCATTGTTCCCAATAAAGAGATAGGTAACGTCTTTTTATTGTAGAATGAGAAGTTAATAGCATTTTGGTTATTTTAAATTGAAGTTCAGATTAAAACGAAAAGGGTACTATGTTCCTGATTTTAAAATATCTTGCAAAGCTGATGAAAGCGTTAGCCTCAGAAGCCTCACCATCGCAAATTGCGGGAGGGATGATACTGGGGATGATCATTGGGCTTACACCGTTCATGTCACTCCATAATTTTTTTATTGTTGTGCTCATTCTTGTACTTAGGGTAAATATAGGTATGGCGCTACTTTCCTTTATGATCTTTAGTGGAGTGGCTTATCTGGCAGATCCGCTGTTTCACAGTTTTGGTGTATGGTTACTGGAACTTGAGGGGATGCAAGAAACCTATGGGAGCATGTACAACAACGAATGGTGGGCTCTCACTAAGTTCTATAACACTGTGGTGATAGGAAGCTTTGTTACGGCTGCAGTACTTTCAATCCCGGCTTTTCCCGTTTTCAGAATACTGGTACTACAGTATAGAGAGAAGATCCAAGCAAAAGTACAGAAATGGAAAGTGATTCAGGCTTTTAAATCAACGAACCTATATTCAATTTATAAAACAGTAAGCCGGGTGAGAGGATAGTATTATGAGATTAGGAGGAGTAATAACCATATTAGTATTGATCGGTCTCGGTTTTACCGCTGCATATTTTATCACGGACGACTGGATAGAAAGCAACGTGGAATATCAGGCCAGTGTGATGAACGAAGCCAAGGTCGAGTTTGATGGATTTGAGTTCAGTATGTTGAACCTGAAACTAAAATGGGATCGGCTTCAGGTGGCAAATAAGAACAACACCATGGAAAACACTTTTGAGACCGGTGAAACCGAATTCAGTATGCAATTCTGGCCACTTATTCTGGCTAATAAGGTGGTAGTCAATAACGTGAAATTGACTGGATTTGAGTTAGCCACAGAACGGGAAACAGATGGATATTTTGAAGTCCCTGAATCGGAAGCAGATGAGGAACCGGGTTTTATCTACTCCGTGGTGGATCAGGTAGCCGGGCAGGCACAGAAAAATGCGCAGGTTAAGTTCACAGAAATACGAAGCGACCTTAACGTAGACAGCCTGATGGCTAAAGTGGATATTCGGGCCGATGACAAAGTGGATTCACTCAGAGCCGGAATTCAACAAACCTATACCAAATGGGACAGTACCTTTAATAATACCAACATCAATGATGAGATCGCTCAGATCAATCAAACGATAGATGGTATCAACGTGCAGGAATTCAAGGATCCCAAGAAAGTACTAAGCTCCATTGAGCAGGTGAAAAAACTGAAAGATCAGGTCGATTCACTGCGAAATCGAGCCGAATCCCTAAAACAGAATTTTCAAAACGATTATGGCACCACGCGGGATGAGATTACCCAGATCGACAATTGGATACAGGATGACTTTCAGCGGGCAGTGAATATGGCTCAGTTACCTGATCTGGATGTACAAAATATAGGGAAAGCATTGTTTGGTGAGAACCTGCTGGGTGATTATGCGGTGTATCTTGAATATGTGGCCCTAGCCAGAGAATATGGCAGCCGGTTTGTAGGAAGTGATGAAGAGACGGAAAAAATTCCAAGATATGAAGGTGTAGATTATCACTTCACAGACAAGTATGATCTGCCGGATCTTTGGTTCAGAAATATTGAACTCTCCGGAAAAACACTAACGGGGATTGCTATAAGCGGACAGGTCACAGATATCAGTAATGATCAAGAAAAAGCGGGTGAACCGATCCGGTTTCACATTGGGGGACAGGATGAAAATAAGGTAAACCTTAGTTTGAATGGTGAATTCAATTATCTGAAAGACAAACCCCGGGAAAGCTTCGAGATGAATTACTCAGGCTTTACCCTCGCTAATACCAAACTATCAGGTTCAGACCTGTTACCCTATGATCTGCAGACAGGAAAGGGAAATGTGAATGTCACTCTGGATATCGTCGATAAACGCATTGACAGCCGGATCGATTATATAGCCAGCGAGCTCAGTTTTGACTTTGCATCAGCCGGTGAACCTAAAAATCAGCTGGAGACACTCATCAGAAGGTCCATTGCTTCCACGGATCAAATTGATGTAACGGCACTGGTTGATAACGTGGAAGGTCCCCTTCGGATTCGGCTCAGATCTAATATTGATGATCTTTTCATGAACGCTTTACGGCAGACCGTAAGTGAAGAAGTTGCGGAAGCCCGCCGTAAGATAGAAGCTGAAGTTCAGCGTCAGGTGGCCGGCAAAAAAGAAGAACTAGTTACATTTAAGAGCGAGAAAGAAGCTGAGATCATGGAGCGCTACAACGCCATTCAGGAAAAGATCCGCGAGCAGGTTGAGAGGGTAGAACAGAAGCAAAAAGAGCTTGAAGAGAAGAAAAAAGAACTGGAAGACGCGCTCAAGAATAAGATCAAGGACCGAATTGGTATTGACTACTAAATAAGTCGAATGATCAGAGGTTCAGGTTTCTTAAACTCAGCTGTTAAGGATGTGATTGATGTGATCGATCTCATCACGATTTACAGTATGTCCCATACCCGGATATAGCTTTTTGGTCAGGCTGGCATTCAGCATCGAAAAGATCTCTTCCGACTCATTCACGCGTTCTTTTGGAATGTGAGGGTCAACATCGCTGCAACCTATAAAAATGGGTGTGTTTTTAAGGTCGCCTTCATAATCTTTTGGATCAACGGAGTCACCGGTTCCGATCAGTCCGCCACTGAGAGCAATTAGACCACCATATTTATTTGGGTGCCGTGCCACAAATTCAGAGATCAGGCAGGCACCCTGTGAGAATCCCAAAAAGTAAATATTTTCATCGCTGATTCCCTCCCCCTTCAGTTCCTGCACTGTGTTATAGATCTTTTTCAGGGCTGAGGAAAGATTGGGTTCATTGTTTTCGGAAGGTACCATAAAAGAGTACGGATACCAGGTATTTTGTGATGCTTGTGGAGCCCTGAGGGTTAATTTTTTATCTGTATCTAACTCATCAGCAAGGGTGAGGATACTTTCTGCAGTGGCTCCACGCCCATGAATAAGGATCATAGCAGCATCCGCCTCAGACGCACCCACGCCACCTTTCAGGGTAGGAGTGGATTGATGTGGGCCTGTGAATTGGTTGTTATCGGTTGCTTTGAATAAACTCATTGAATTATGTGCTGTACAAATTTCTGTTCTATTTAGTGGATCTTATCTCAGGCTTTAGCGGCTACGCTTATCTCAGGTAAGATCTGCTCGATACGGTCTCTTTTGGATTCCAGCCACGGTGGCAGAATGAGTTTTTCGCCAAGCTGTTCAAATTCCTCATCAACGGTGTATCCGGGATCATCAGAAGCCATTTCAAACAAGACTCCGGCCGGAATGCGGTAATAAACCGACTTAAACCAATGGCGATCGATGATCTGAGTGGGGCTCAATCCCTTTTTACCCACTTTTTGGCGAAGTTCATCAAGCTCTTCCTGATCTTCTGCACGGAACGCAATATGATGGACAATGCCTCTTCCAATGGTACCATATTCAGCCTTTTCAGCTACTTCAATGATAACGTTTCGTCCGATAGGAGCATCTGTTTGATACAGGGTTTGGTTATCTTCGGTAGCCGCTTCCTTAAAACCAAATAAGTCACCAAGTAACATTTCAGTCTGCTGTTTTTCGGTGAGTAACATGCGTGCTCCCCAGAACCCCTGAATGGTGTATTCAGCCGGCACTATATAGTCCAAATTCTCTACCCCAGGCTTGGCTTCTCCTTCAAACACCAGATCCAGTTCCAGGCCATCGGGGTCTTCAAATCGCAAGGCTTCCCGGCCAAATACCTCCACAGGTTCAAAAGAGACCTCATGATCCTTAAGCCGTTGCTCCCAATAGGGTCGAGAGTTTTCAGGGACCTGAAGACCTACATTAACAACTTCCCCTACACCGGCTGTACCTTTTTGAGCCATCGGCCAGGGAAAGAAGGTCAGGCTTGAACCGGGTTCGGCTGCCTGATTTCCATAGAAAAGATGATACGTACCCGGATCATCCTGATTGACTGATTTCTTGACCAGCCTCATACCCAGTTTGTGAGTATAAAATTCAACGTTTAGCTGAGCCTCTCCGGCTAATACGGTAATGTGATGTATGCCTTTGTAATGTTTCATAACATTTTGTGTTTGTTTCTTTTGCTATCACAACGACAAGGTACGAAGTATCATTCAATAGTTTAATATTAAACTAATTTGTTTTATTTATGAGGCTGATCAGATTCACCGAGTCATATTTCAGTGCTTTATTTGTACCTTTGAGTGAATTTAAAAACTCTTGTAAATTTATGAATATCTACGCGATCATCATTCTGGCTACCATTGCCATAGATTTTATTCTTGATCTGGTTTCAAATTATCTTAACCTGAGATCTCTATCCAAAGAATTGCCGGATGAGTTTGAGGGAGTGTATGATGAAGATACCTACGCAAAATCTCAGGAATACACCAAAGTGCGAACCCGTTTTGGATTCATCACAGGTGGCTTCGATCTGGCGTTGGTCCTTGGATTCTGGTTTTCGGGAGGCTTCAACTGGCTGGATCAGATCGTCAGAGCCTGGGGTTTAGGGGAGCTGCTGACCGGTTTGATCTACATTGGAATTCTTATCGTGGCTAAGATGATCATCAATTTGCCTTTCAGTATTTACTCTACATTTGTGATCGAAGAGAAGTTTGGCTTCAATAAGACGACACCCAGAACTTTTGTCATGGATCTGGTAAAAGGGCTCGGGCTTAGCTTAGTGATCGGAGCTCCATTACTGGCAGGTATCCTTTGGTTCTTTATGTATGCCGGTGAACTTGCCTGGTTATATGCCTGGGGTGCGGTGACCGCATTTACACTGATCATGCAGTATGTGGCTCCAACCTGGATCATGCCATTATTTAATAAATTCACCCCACTTGAAGAGGGAGAGCTGCGAACCGCGATCGAAGACTACACGGAAAAAGTGGACTTTCCACTGCAGGGACTGTTTGTTATAGATGGGTCAAAACGATCGAGTAAATCAAACGCTTTTTTCACGGGATTTGGCAAGAATAAACGGGTGGCTTTATATGACACTCTCATTGAAAATCATACCAACGATGAGTTGGTGGCCGTGTTGGCTCATGAGATCGGTCATTACAAGAAAAAACACATAATTAAAGGAATGGTAACAAGTATCATTCAGACCGGAGTCATGTTCTTTTTGCTTTCCATTTTCCTGAATGCGGAGGGTCTATTTGATGCTTTCTATATGGAAGAGATGTCTGTGTATGCCGGACTGATCTTTTTTGGAATGCTGTATGCTCCCATAGATATGATATTATCTGTATTTATGCAGATCCTTTCCAGAAAGCATGAATTTGAAGCGGATGCTTTTGCGGCAGATACTACCGGCCGGCCTGAAGATATGGTGTCAACGCTGAAAAAATTATCTAAAGATAATCTCTCTAATCTGACTCCGCACTGGTTCTATGTATGGCTCAATTATTCGCATCCGCCGTTGCTGGAAAGAATCAGAGCGATCAGAAAGGATCGATAAGGCCAGATCACCCACTGCTACTTCCGGATGAGTCTGTAATATTGAATATCAGTTCAAAGTGAACACCGGAAGTATCATCCCGGTTTTTGTACTCATACTCGCCATCAAGCTGGTGAGACAAGGTTTGGATCAGTTCAAATCCAAGAGAACTTTCAGCTCTTGAGTCAGCATGGTGGTTAAATCCTGCACCATTATCCGTGATCTTAAGATTTAATTTTGGACCGTTCTTTTTGAGTGATACGAAGATCAATCCTTCTTGCTGTTCTCTGAAAGCATGCTTAAGAGAATTGGTAACTACTTCGTTGACGATCAGGCTACAGGGAACCGCCTGGTTGATATTCAACTTTATAGATTCAAGATCGAACTCGGTTCGAACCGAATGTCCATCACTCATAGATTCTACGATAGTTCGGATCAGATTTTTCAGTCCCGTTTCAAAGTCCATCTTGGAAAAGCTTCGGGACTGATACAGTTGCTCGTGAATACTCGCCATCGATTTGATGCGCATGGTGCTGTCCATCAATTTCTTCTGAAACTCTTCATCCGTTTCTTTAAAGGATTGAATCTGAAGCATACCCGATACTACAGCCAGGTTGTTTTTAACACGATGGTGAATTTCAGCAAGGAGTGTCTCTTTTTCAGATAAGGATGATTTTAACTCATCTTTATGAGATACCAAATTCTTTTTGAGCCGATATTGTGCCTCTATCGTTTCCTGCAGACCACTGAAAAGCATAGGCATGAAGATAACAGCTACCGTACTAAGCAACACGGAGTTAGCAGAAATGGATAGCCATGAAGCTACCTGATAGTTATCTCTGAGTGGATAGTCCACCATTCCGGCATAAATAAAGTACGCCTGCAACAAACAGATCAGAATGTTGATGAAAATAGTCATTACACCGGCATAAGTTGGCAGGATCAATAATGAAAATACGGTTACCCCAAACAGGTAGGTAAGTCCCGCTCCATGGTGCCCCATGAAAAAGATCAGGATAAAAGAGACGGAGTAAAGCAGGGTAAGGAATAGAAACTTTCTGAGATCAATATTTAGTCGCTGGTATAAGGTAATGACAGTGATCGCAATACCAAACAGAACGTAAGAAATAGCAAGTGTTTTAATGCCTAGTATATAAACAACAATTGCAGAAGGAATCAGAGTAAGCAAACCAAATGGAAACAGGTAAATTAGAATAGTCGCAAACAGTTTGTTTCTCCAGTACTCAATACCATCTGTCTTGGAGATATTACCAATTATATTACTGCGTACCCTTATTTTGTATGATTCCCAGGATTTGATCACAAAGAAAGGACCTGTTTTGCCGGTTAAATCAGTTTATCTGTAAACCAAAGTGAATTTGAGCTCAAATATACAGGAAATTGTCAGTAGTGCAAGAAAACTAAGGGGACGCTAACTTGTCGTAACAAATAAAAATGTATGTGAGCTAAATTGTTTATTTTAGGCTAAACAAAATTCAGGAATACGCCGATTATGAAACACATTGAGACCATTGCCATACACGGGAGCATGAAAACCCACGACAAACCAAACGATACGGTTGTGCCGGGTATAGAAGTATCTACGATCTACGAGCACCGTAATGGCGGCTACCAGGAAGGGGACGATAAATACATACGTTTGTCTAACCCAAACCGGCAACAGCTTGAAAATGTGATCGCTGAACTGGAACATGGAAGTCATTGTGCTGTTTTTGCCTCAGGAATGGCGGCTATTTCATCTGTTTTTCAAACCATCGAGCCCGGTTCGCATGTGATGGTAGCTAAAGATGTGTATTTCGGGACCCGAAAACTGATGTGGGAGTTTGGTGAAAAATGGGGCCTTGAGGTTGAATTCGTTGACATGACGGATCTGGATGCAGTGGAAGGATCCCTTAAAGACAATACTAATTTTGTGTGGCTGGAAACGCCCTCAAACCCACGATTACTGATCACCGATGTGAGAGCGGTTAGTAAATTGGTTAAATCAAAAGGAGCTGTGGTAGCCGTGGATAACACCTGGCCTACGCCATACAATATGCGTCCGCTTGAACTTGGGGCGGATATTTCGGTTCACTCAACCACAAAATATTTAGGGGGGCACAGCGATATTCTTGGAGGAGCCGTCATCACAAATGATACAACACTGTTTGAAAAAGTACGATTGATACAGCGGGTTCAGGGCGCCGTGCCATCACCCCGGGACGCCTGGCTGTTAAGCCGAAGCATCCGTTCGTTTCCATACAGAATGAGGGCACATAATGAGAATGCCCGAAAAGTAGCTGAATTTTTAAGCAACCATTCTAAGGTAAAAGATGTGTTTTATCCGGGACTTCCATCTCATAAAGGCCATGAGATCGCCAAATCCCAGATGGAAGATTTTGGAGGGATGATCTCCTTTCTGATCGATGGTGGAACTGAAAAAGCCATAGAGATCGTAGGGCGTTCTAGACTGATCATTGCTGCAACCAGCCTGGGTGGGATCGAGAGTATTTGGGAGCATAGGAAGTCTTCGGAAGGACCCGATTCACCTTCCCCTGAAAACCTGATCCGATTGAGTGTAGGATTGGAACACCCGGATGATATAATAGCAGATATTGAACAAGCGTTAGCTTAAGGATCTGTTCAAGATAAGAAAGAATAATTTGTAAGATAATTTCATGATTCATAATAAGATAATTGCGTGTACAATAATATTAATGGTCGCTTTCAGTACGGTTGGGAAGGCTCAAACAGAAGATGCACAGAGCGGCGATAGGTCCGCCCAGGAAATGTTTGACTGGGTTAGCTTTGATGAAGCAAAAGAAATGGCGGCAGTGGATGGTAAAAAGATCCTTGTTTATGTGAATGCACGCTGGTGTGGCTATTGCAAAAAAATGGAAAATGAGGTATTCGTAAAGGAAAGCATACAGGAACTCACGGCCGATTACTTTTATCCGGTATGGTTAGATTTGGATGTGGAAGATGAGTACCTGACCTTTGCTGACAGCCGGCTCAGCCACAGAGCTTTTGCTCAAAAACTGGGTGCTTACAGTACGCCTACGTTTATTTTCTTTGAAGCAAATGAGGATATCATCGCTGGTCAGCCCGGGTTTCTGGAAGAGGAAATCTATTCTACCATATTAAAATTTATTGGTACCAGTGCCTACGAACAACAGTCCTTTACTGAATTCATTGAAAAAGAATAAATGAAGGGTTCGGCTAAATATCTTTATGCAGTAAGTGGCTTGTTATACATCCTGATCGGCCTGAGTATTAGTTTCTACCCTCAGGAAACCGGCAGAATCTTTGGGACAGCCTCACAGTATGGTGTAGATCTATTGCTTATGAAAATAGTTGGGGCACTCGTCTTCGCCTTTGGAGTCACAAATATAATGGTATGGCGAGCCGGATCTGCTTCAAAAGCGATCACGTTAGGAAATGCCATGATGGCCCTCATTATTAGCGGACAATTTCTGAAATTCATACTGTCACAGGATGGTGTTGGTGGTCATTTCTGGGTTGTGACCTCAATCTTTTCTTTTATCACAATTGGGTTCATCTTCACATTCTTTACCTCCTCCACGTCGCTTTAATTTTGGGATGAGCTTTCGCTTCTCTTAGTGTATATTCCTGCTGTAGTTAATGTTATAGGAATATAAATAATGAACCATGCCAAGAACGATTAAAGCACCAACCGGAACCGAGTTACACTGCAAAAGCTGGCTAACGGAAGCTCCATTCAGAATGATCCAGAATAATCTAGATCCGGATGTAGCAGAAAAACCCGAAGAGTTGGTGGTATATGGCGGGATCGGAAAAGCTGCCAGGAATTGGGAAAGTTTTGAAGGTATTCTTCAATCATTAAAGAATATGAGTGATGAGGAAACTTTGTTGGTTCAATCCGGAAAACCGGTTGGGATCTTCAAAACTCACAAAGATGCACCACGAGTATTGATCGCCAATTCTAACCTGGTGCCCAAGTGGGCCAACTGGGATCATTTCAACGAACTCGATAAGAAAGGCCTGATGATGTACGGACAAATGACGGCAGGTTCCTGGATCTATATTGGCAGTCAGGGTATTGTACAGGGAACTTACGAGACCTTTGTTTCTATGGCTAAGAAGCATTTTGGTGGAGACCTTTCAGGAAAGTGGGTGCTAACAGCTGGACTTGGTGGAATGGGAGGGGCTCAACCTTTAGCTGCTAAAATGGCGGGTGCCAGCATGTTGGCGATTGAATGCCGGGAATCCCGCATTGACTTTCGGTTGCGCACAGGATATGTGGATAAAAAGGCGAGCTCACTTGATGAGGCCTTGGAGATCATTCAGCAATCGGTTCAGGATAAAAAACCGGTAACCGTAGGCTTGCATGGTAACGCGGCAGATATTTACCCAAAGTTACTTGAACGAAATATCATGCCGGATGCAGTGACGGACCAAACCAGTGCCCACGATCCGTTGAATGGATACCTGCCCTTGGGAATGTCGGTTGAAGAGTGGGAAGAGAAGCAGAAATCTCACCCTAAAGAAGTGATGGAGCAAGCCAGAAAGTCTATTGCGGTACAAGTCAGGGCTATGCTTGAATTTCAGAAAATGGGTTTACCGGTCTTTGATTATGGAAATAATATCCGGCAGGAAGCTTTTGATATGGGAGTTAAGGATGCGTTCAACATCCCGGGTTTTGTTCCGGAGTATATACGTCCGCTTTTCTGCAGGGGCATTGGGCCATTCCGCTGGGCGGCACTATCAGGAGATCCTGAGGATATTTATAAAACGGATGCAAAAGTAAAAGAACTGATCCCTGATGATCCTCATCTGCACAACTGGCTGGATATGGCCAAAGAGCAAATTCACTTTCAGGGATTACCCTCAAGAATATGCTGGGTAGGCTTAGGTCAGCGTCATAAATTAGGCCTGGCTTTCAACGAGATGGTTCGAAACGGCGAACTGAAAGCACCGGTGGTTATTGGTCGTGACCATTTAGATTCCGGTTCTGTAGCTAGCCCCAACCGTGAAACCGAAGGGATGAAAGACGGCTCTGATGCTGTTTCCGACTGGCCGATCTTGAATGCATTACTGAATACTTCTTCAGGAGCAACATGGGTTTCCTTCCACCACGGAGGCGGAGTGGGGATGGGCTTCTCTCAGCATGCCGGTCTCGTTATTGTGTGTGACGGAACCGAAGATGCCGACCGACGATTGGAGCGTGTGCTTTGGAATGATCCGGCTAGCGGTGTAATGCGCCATGCCGATGCGGGGTATGATATTGCTATGGATTGTGCGAAGGAGCATCAGTTAAAACTTCCGTTTTTGAAATAAATACATTGCCATGTTGGGGTGTATCGCGACACGCCCCAATGTGAAAATCTGGTCAAATAAATCGAATTGAACATGTCTAACCTTCTTATTCAAAACATATCACAAATTGCCACGCCTAAACCTGGAGTGGTACGGGGTAAAGGTCTCAGAGATCTTACTATTCACAAAAATGCTGCCATCTACATTGTAGATGGTTTCATTGTGGCTGTTGGTTCGCTTCATGATGTTTTGGAAAAAGTAGAAGGGCACCCTGACATTCTGGATGCCGAAGGTAAAGCTGCGGTTCCCGGTTTTGTTGACTCACATTCACACCTGGTTTTTGGAGGGAATCGGGCGGATGAATTTGCTATGCGTTCGGCCGGGATGAGTTATGAGGAAATTGCTGAACGGGGTGGAGGTATCGTATCCACTGTAGAGTCTACCCGAAAAGCTTCAAAGGAGGAATTGAAGAATCTGGGTCGAATTCGTTTGCAAAAAGCCCTGAAGCAGGGAATTACAACCATGGAGGTCAAAAGTGGATACGGATTGGATCTGGAAACAGAACGCAAGATGCTGGAAGTGATCAATGAGTTGAAGCAGGAACAGCCGATCGAACTTACAGCTACCTTTCTGGGAGCTCATGCCGTTCCAAAAGATCTCAGCAAGGAGGAATATCTGGATCAGGTTCTGGAGATGATCCCTGAAGTTGCAGGCCTTGCAGAGTATTGTGATGTGTTTTGTGAAAAAGGATATTTCACGGTTGATGAAACCCGGAAGGTATTTGAAAAAGGCCTTCAATATGGACTGAAACCAAAACTTCACACCAATCAGTTCAATGATATTGGCGGGGTGGAAATAGCATTGGAACTTGGGGCAGTTTCTGTGGATCATCTTGAGGTTTTGTCTGATGAGGATATAAAAATGATCGCAGCTACTGAAACCATTGCCACGGTATTACCGGGGGTATCTTATTTCCTAAATATTCCCTATTCACCGGCGCGAAAATTATTAGATGCTGGAGCTTTGGTCGCTTTAGCAACGGATTTCAATCCCGGTTCATCCATGACCATTTCGATGCAGTTACTGATGAGCATGGCTTGTACAAAAATGGGAATGTCGGTGGAAGAGGCTCTGAGCTGTGCCACTCAAAATGGAGCAAAGGCATTGGTAAAAGAAAAGATCGGTTGCATAAGCCGGGGTTATCAGGCAGATATATTGTTATTGGATACAGACAATTATAACGATCTTGCCTACTTTTTTGGAGAAAATCATGTGCATACAGTTATTAAAAAAGGGAAAGTAGAATGGGCATCGAGAGGATAAAAGAGCACTTACAGCCGGTCAAGGATAAGCTAAAGAATATGCGTTCTCATGATAAACGCGACCATTGGGTGGTGAATGAAATTGGGTTTGATGATGCAGAATACTACAAGACTGACCACATACTCATCGGATGCCCTCAACATGAAGGTGTACAGCGTAATAATGGAAGAATTGGTGCGGCAGAGGCTCCGGATAAGATCAGGGAACAACTCTATAAATTACAGATGCCGGAAAATTCCGGTATTCGGATCTTTGATGCGGGTAATATCAAAACAGACATCTTTAATAATATTGCCGAGGATGATATCCTTGATGATGAAGAGTCTTCAGATGCCCTTGATCGGATTCATGATGCCCTCACCCGGGCGGTAGAGACCTTTCTCAGAGACGGAAAGAATGTGATTGTTTTAGGCGGTGGAAATGATATCTCATTTGCCGATGTAAGGGCACTGTCGAATACCATTGGAGAATGTTCGGTCATTAATGTGGATGCCCACCTTGATATGCGTATAGCCGATGAGATGACGAGTGGTACTCCATACAGAAAACTGGTTGAGGGCAATTATCTAAAACCGGGTAATTTTTATGAATTTGGTATCCGTAGGGAGAGCAATTCTAAACAATATCTTGAAGATGCCGAAAAGCAGGGAACCCATACGTATTATCTTCCGGATATTCTAAAGGAAGGTGCCTCTGCGTCTTTTAAGAAAGTATTAAGCAGTATCGGTGATAGTCCGTTCTTTTTTGGATTAGATATGGATGTGATTCAGGCTGCTGATGCCCCGGGAACCAGTGCATCTTCACCCATGGGACTTTCAGGCAGGGAAGTGATCGATATGGTGTATCAAGCTCGTCAAAAGGAAAATATGAAGATCCTTGAGATCACCGAAACAAATCCTACTTATGATATTGATAACCGAACGGTAAAACTGGTGGCTCAGATCATTTACGGGTATCTGCTTGGGTAAGCGTTGCTATTTGATAAGCATCATCTTCCTGGTGATGGTCTGCTCATTAGTTTGCAATCGGTACATATACAGCCCACTGGTGAGATTATCTCCATTAAATGGAACCGTGTATGTTCCGGCAGCTTGACGGCCGTTAATTATCTGAGCGACTTCCTGACCCAAACTATTGAATATGGTCAGTGTGACCTCAGCAGGTTCTGTCAATGAGTAAGTTATTTGTGTGGTGGGGTTAAAAGGATTAGGATAATTTTGATTTAGTGAGATCTCTGTTGGCAAGGTTTTATCATTGCCCATACTTGTGGAAACAGCGCCATCCAGGTAAGGTTCTAAAAGCGCCATTTGTGGCTTGTCATCACCATTACTGTAAGGTTCTATTGAGAGAAAATAGCTGTTACCCCACCACGGACCGGCAGCCCACCAGGTCCAGGCCATATAAACATCCTTATTGTCTTCCAGATATTCCAGCATGTCTGTAATGGCTGCATTACAGGTAGAATTGGAGGCTGCACCAAATTCAGCCAGGAAACCAACCCTGTCATGTTCTCTCAGCCATTCTGTAAATCCCTCAAGGCGCTGAGAACCAATGGTAGAATTCACGCAGGTTTGAGAGCTTCCAGAAGAATTACTATCCAGGTATTGATGAACCTCAAATGCTATGTTATCTATAGGATCAGTGATCTCGAGCATGGCCTGAGCATTTGGGGTGCCGTACCAGTTATCATTCCATGAATGAGCGCCGGTCCACCCGTTACCGGGTACGGTGATCAGGTTTTCGGCACCTGTTTCCCGAATTGCAGCGATCGCAGCATTGGCATTATCTTTCCATACCTCGGTCGACATATCGTGCGGTTCATTCACTAAACCGAACATCACGTTGGGATTATCCTTATACACCTCAGCTACTTTTGCCCAGAAATCAGCAAAGGCGTCTCTGGGAACACCGCCTTGACCGACAATCTCACCGTAATATCTTGAATAGTTGTGAGGATTGAGTAAGACATAGGCTCCCTTAGAGGTTGCATAGTTCACAATACTGTTCATCCGGGAAAGTTCTGTTTGATGAAGTTCAGCGAATTGCTCTCGTTGCAATCGCTCCCACCTGAAACCGATTCTGAATACATTCATACCTTTATCCGTGAAATAATCTATCTCTTCCTCGTTGGGATAGATATAATCAGATCCATAATTTCCGGGTAAATTTCCCTCACCGAATTCAGCTCCAGCCAGATTCACTCCTTTCAAAAATTCAGATTTCTGAGCTTGAATATCGTTTATTAAAGTCAGGGATAACAGAGCAGTAACAAGTATGAGCCTAAACAAAGAAAAGAACCCTCTTATATAAGACATAAATTTTGCTTTACAGATTTATGGGAGAAAGGGGTGTGCAGTGGCCACGTTGTTAAGCAGGGGCTCAATTACACACCAAACTACAAAGCATTAAATTACATCGAGAGGTGAAAGTTCCTCTTTCTAATGTTAGAAAAAGAAAGAGGCAGTTTCAGAATAGGTCAAAAAACGAATTAAGGTTTAATCCCAGTTAACGGTAGTACCTACATCTTCCCCGTCAACGACGATCCTTTTGAGATTGCCATTTTTGTTCATGTTGAACACGATGATCGGGGTCTTGTTCTCACGGCATAAAGTAAATGCCGTCAGGTCCATAACAGAAAGGCGACGTTTAAGGACTTCATCACCTGTAATTTGGTCAAATTTCGTGGCATCCCCGTTTTTTTCAGGATCAGAATCAAAGATCCCATCAACGCGGGTGCCTTTCAGGATCACATCGGCTTCGATCTCGATGGCACGGAGGGAGCCGGCTGTATCTGTAGTGAAATAAGGATTCCCGGTTCCGGCTCCAAATATAACTACACGGCCTTTTTCGAGGTGACGAACTGCCCGTCGGCGAATGTAGGGTTCGGCGATCGCTTCCATTCGAATGGCACTCATAAGGCGAGTCTGAACACCGATCTGTTCGAGGGCATCCTGCAGGGCCATACTGTTGATCATAGTGGCAAGCATCCCCATGTAATCCCCCTGAACGCGGTCCATACCCTGGGTAGCTCCTTTAACTCCACGAAAAATGTTTCCACCTCCAATAACGATAGAAACCTGAACTCCGGCTTCCTGAATGGATTGGATCTCTTTAGCGTATGTGCTCAGGATATCGGCATCAATTCCATGCCCTTGTTCACCTAATAGTGCTTCGCCGCTGAGTTTAAGAAGTACTCGGTTGTATTTATTTCCCACGTTATTCTCGAATTTGAAATTATAAGACAAAAAAAAGGCTGCCATTTCTGACAGCCTTAAGGTAAAAAAAATTAATTAAGCGTTTTCGCCAAGTTGAAGTCGGCTGAACGCTTTAACGAGAGGCGCACCGTTCTGTTCCAGATACTCTTTCACAGAAACACTGTTGTCCTTCACGAATTTTTGCTCAAGCAGTACGCGTTCTTCGTAGAAACGACGCAGTTTACCTTTGGCAGCCTGCTCAGCGATGTGTTCAGGTTTTCCTTCGTTCAGCAGCTGCTCTTTAGCGATCTCAAGCTCTTTTTCAACCAGAGATGAGTCAACACCATCGCGGGTAACAGAAAGAGGCTTCATAGCCGCAACCTGCATAGCCACGTCTTTTCCGATCTCATCGTCAGTAAGGTCGCCGTCAAATTCAGCCAGTACACCTAATTGGTTACCCGGGTGAATGTAAGAGATCAGAGTTCCGTCAGTGGTCATTAATACCACATTATTGATCTCGATTTTCTCACCGATCTTACCAACCATCTCTTCGAGATGTTTTTCGATGGTAAGGCCGTCAACTTCTACTTTAAGCAGATCGTCAGCGTTGTCGATGTCGTTATCAAACGCAGCGTTAAGGAAGGTTTCAGCATCTTCCTGAAACTCTTCGTTTCTGGCTACGAAATCAGTTTCACAGTTGATCTCGATTAGAGCAGCTTTTTTCTTGTCGTCGCTGATGCGGCTCAGGATCAATCCCTGATTGGCTTCACGGTCAGCTCTTTTTTCGGAAACTTGCTGTCCTTTCTTGCGCAGATATTCAACCGCCTGGTCGAAATCACCATCTGCTTCGGCGAGGGCTTTCTTACAATCCATCATGCCCGCCCCGGTCATGTCTCTAAGTTTTTTTACGTCAGCAGCAGAAATACTCATTTTCTGAATAGTATTTTAAAAGTTGAGATTATTCTTCTTCGTCATTGCTGTCTGCATCTGCCTTGGCATCTGCGTTGTCAGCTTTATCTTTCTTCTTGTCGCCTTTTGGCTTGCGACGAGAACGTAATTTGGTTCCTTTGGCAGCATCTTTGACATCCACTTCGTCATCGCTATCACCTTTGGCGTCAGCAGCTGCCTGTTCCATAACATCTTCTTCCTGTTGTGCTTCTCTCTCAGCATTACCTTCAATAATGGCATCTGCGATCTGAGTCGTCACAAGCTGAATAGTTCTTGCAGAGTCATCATTACATGGAATGATGTAATCAGGTACATCCGGGTCACTGTTGGTATCTACCATGGCGATGATCGGGATATGAAGCTTAATGGCTTCATTCACGGCAAGGTGTTCTTTAATGATATCAACCACAAAGATGGCACCTGGCAGGCGACCCATATTCTTGATACCACCCAGGGCATCATTCAGTTTATCCTGCTCTCTCTGAAGCATCAGACCTTCTTTCTTGGTCAACTCATCAAAGGTACCGTCGGTTTTCATCTTTTCGATCTCCTCCATACGGGAAATACTCTTGCGAACGGTACTGAAGTTAGTCAACATTCCACCCATCCAGCGGTGAGTAATGTGTGGCATTCCACATCTAAGAGCTTCAGTTTTGATGATCTCTGTGGATTGCTTCTTGGTTCCAACAAAAAGAATGGTTTTACCGGCACGTGCAAGCTTTTGAACCTCATCGAGGGCTTCTTGCATGTAAGTTCTGGTTTTTTTCAGGTCAATGATGTGAATCCCGTTTCGCTCCATAAAGATGAAGTCTTTCATTTTAGGATTCCATCGGCGGGTAAGGTGACCGAAGTGTGCGCCTGACTTAAGCAGGTCTTGTATAGATGCAGCTTTTGGCATGATATATAAGTATGTGTGTTTAGGTTAATCCTCTATGCGGGTCATTCCCGAACGTAAATCCTGAATCAAAGTTCAGGACACCAAACGCCGGGTCGCCACATATGTGTGATTGAGTTTTAGTATGGTTATTGGCTAAAAGTGAAATGGTTATTCGAGAGAAAGTTCTCTTATTCGAATAACCATTAACAAATAACGAATAACGAATTTTATCTCTTAGAGAACTGGAATTTCTTACGGGCTTTAGGCTGACCGTATTTCTTACGCTCTACCATTCTGTCATCACGAGTAAGGAGTCCGTGCCCTTTAAGGATACTGTGTAATTCTTCGTTCTCTCCATCAAGCGCACGAGCAAGAGCGTGAGAGATAGCGCCGGCCTGACCGGTGCTTCCGCCGCCACGAACAGTGATCTTAATATCATATTGC
>OBLN01000259.1_pt1 | contig 19303 bp, 18 predicted proteins | sample 1519301 | NCBI WGS metagenome assembly OBLN01 (sample SAMEA2452533, study PRJEB22499) | sediment metagenome | reverse complement strand
ATCGATGGTTCTTTGATTATAATGGCGGCGGAGCTATATCAACATATGATATTGAGTTTTATTCGCAGACAATTCCTATATATGAGTTTACATCTAAAGATGCTGTAAATGTTGTCGCTATGAATGCGCGCGACCGATGGGTTAAATTAGATGCTAAATTGCCAGGAACCAAAATATTAAAAGCTAATTATTATGCGACCCAGCGCGATCTTAAGCAGTACGATTTTATAGAATTATTGGCCTTTAAAATTATTCAGAATTATTATCAGGATGCATATGCAAACATGTTCTCAAGTACATCCGTATCAGCCAATAAAATTAAAGTCGGTGATATAACAATCGAGAGTAGTACAGGCAGTACAGGCAATCAGAATTATTATATTGATAGACTTAATAAAGCGCGCGCTCGATATGTTGATAAGATTGATAAGTTCAAAAAGGGATTCTATCGGGTTAAATGACCGGAATATTTAAATATATTTCGCTATGTGCAACTATATATAAAAGGTAGGGATTTAATGGATATAAGTCAGTTTGCCGCAGCTATTCGTACAGTAGGTACAGAATTTACCAAACTTACTGTAGTAGAGAACATTGATTCACGCGGCTTTATGACTGAACGAGAGGTTCCGGCTGGCACATTTTATGCATCAATGCAAGGTTATAAAGATTCAACTGAAACTAATAGCTCGGCTGGCACCATTTATCCGGGGCGCTCATATTTATATGTATCTATATCTGAAATAAGCTTATCAGAAGGTGACAGATTTTCTGATACAGATGGCTCGGTCTGGGTTGCTAAGAATATAATCGATGATTATAGAAAAATTGCAGGATACTGTAAGTGGTTAGTTGAGCGCGTAATATTATGACAGTAGTTGATATTGAAACAGCAATAGCACGAATTTCATGTGGCATTGGGTATGGTGTAATGTATATTGCGCATGGATTAGCAATTGAATCTGCCAAAGCTATTGCTGAGGAATGGTCAAGACTTGCTGCAAGTGCTATGATAAATTATACAAGAATTTATCCAGAAAAATTATATAATAAAGATAAACCATTGTTACATGATACATATACACTATTACGTGGATTAACATTTAATATTGATATTACTGGTGAATCTGCAGATATTTATATTACAATCGATGATGATATTGAACCACGTAATCGTGCATCAATACAGAAAATTTTTGCATGGCAAACATATGGTGTCACACACAAGAAAATTAATATTCCAGCAAGACCAGTATTTTATGATACACTTGGACAAATTAAATCTGCTAAAGTAATGAAAGCAAGATTGCGCAAGTTCGATAAGGATGCAGCTCAGTATAATTTTGATAATGGTTTTCAAAAAGGTAAAGATTATAAATATACTGAACCAGTTACAATTATGAAACGTGCAAAAAAATCAATAGCTCCAAAACACTTAGAAGCTAAAATATCAGATTACACAACTGGCGAATTGAGGTGGTTATAATACTTTCGATAGAAGATCAGACAGACATTTATAATTTATTACCGTCTACAATTACAGTTAGTGGGCACACATTTAATATTAAAAAAGTTACTCAAGCCTATACATTGCCTGATTATGTTAGTCCAACACTTGCAATTCAATACTTTAATGAATTTGGAATTAAATATAAATCTATTGAAGAAGGATTTCAGGAAATAGATGAGTATACATTTAGTTTAACTAAAGATTATAAAACAATGATGATGGTAACTGTTGCTGCTGACGATACAGAAGTATTAACAAAATCTATCACGTTTAAATATGAAGGTTCTATTGTTATTGATGAACCATATATAACAATTATTTCGGTTACTCCAAGCACACCTGTGTTAAATCAAAATGTAACCGTTGTTTATACCCATATAGTTCGTGGGTACGACATTTGCCGTGCGATTTTGCGCGTGGTATATGATTTAATGGATTATGAATTTCCAGTGGTTGTTGACTTGAAAGGTGAAGCGCGCGACATATCAGAATATGTTGGGCGCGAAACATTAACCGTGCTGCAAGGCACGTTTGCACTATCAAGTGAATATACTAGTGTACATTCATTCCCAGAAGAAAATACTCCAGTATTGGAGTTGGAGTTTGATATAGAATGCAATTCGTAAATATAACAGTTGACACATCTGGATTATATCCAGTACCTACCCGAGATATGGGTACGCTTGCAATCGTAGGCGTTGGGAATACATCTGTAAGCGGGTCAATGGTTCCGGTAAAATTAACTTCATATGCTGAAGTTGATGCACTTTATCCCACTGATTCTGACTTATCAATAGCAATTAAATTAGCATTTGCTAATGGTGCTGCTGCTATATGGGCAGTTGATACCAAAATTGCTAAAACATTAGATGCAATTGAAGATGCATTAGAAACATTAGAAACTAAAGATGTGCAGATAGTAGTTATCGCAAACACTGTTGAAACTGATAGTGATACATATATCTCCACAGCATTAACCAATCACGTTGAGTCATCAGTTACTGACCGTGTTGGTGTGTTTATGTTAGCATCAGGTGAAGATGTAGATACAATGCCTACAGCTATTGCCACAATGCAAAGCGCGGGCAATGATCGTATGATAGCTATAGCACACAATTCAACTACTGATGTTGCTGCAGCCGTTGGTGGAATATTGGCTAGTTTAAACCCGTGGGAATCTGTGGTTAATAAACCATTAGTGAATGTTGCAAATGCTACCGATTTTACGACCACACAGATGACCGCACTTGCAGCTGCGCAGATTAATTATATATTTGATCCGCTGTATTTAGCAGGAACAACCAATGTATTGAGAACTGGATATACGCTTGGTACAATAGCAGATGGTATACACTTTATAGATGTTAGACGGACAATTGACGATATTTCTTATAAGTTAAAAGTAGGATTAACAAATCCAAATGTTATAGGAAATCTCCGTATTAATAGGTCTGGTATTTCAGAATTAATTGGATATATTACTGGAATCATGCAGCCATGTGTTAAATCTGGTGAAATAGATTCCTTTGATATCGATATTCCAATTGCGGCAATTTTAGCTAAAGAGATTGATGAGCGCACGACAGCAGAAGCTGCAGTATTGGCAGCGGCCCGCACATCAAGAACTGTTAGCGGTTCTGTCGTAATTGAATATTCCGGTGCTATACACACCTTGAATTTAGAACTCAATTATGTTGCATGAGGTAATATAAATGGTAGATTGGTCAACAAGATTAGGACTTAAGTTGGTGAAGACCAATGGGCAGGAGTCACAACTCACACCCATTGACACTTTTTCACCAAAGATTGAAACCCCGCACGATATTATCGATTCTATAGATGCCGAAAATGTGGGATTTTCTAAAAAGAATCGTAGATTCTCATTTGATTTCACAGTGAAAGCTGCCAATATGCAGGTATTCAGAGAATTATATGCATATGCTATTAATGGCGGCCGCTTTGATATTTCAATGTACAATGTGCATCCTGAAAAGAATGAGTGGGTTTTCGATTCAATGAAATATAAAAACTGCCGCTTTGTATCTGTCACCCCAAGTGATGTAACAAATGATGGTGGTATACCAACCATGAACTTCTCAGCTATATGCCTTAATGTAGTTGCAAGTAAGCTTGGTTCAACAACAGTCGATACAGGGAACTAATGTTCCCTGATTTATATTTGGAGGAATTATAAATGGATACGTTTGATATTAAAGACCTTATATTAAAAGGCAAGCGCGCGGTTAGAGAATATGAAATACCAAACATTGGAAAAGTGTTTGTACGACCATTAACTGACTTAGAATTAAGTAAGGGCGAGATTGCTATGATAGATAATATTAAAGATGGAAAATCTCGCGCATACGCACTTGGCAAAACTGATAGCGCTGATGGTGTCGATTTTACATCAATCGCAGAAGCAAGTGTGAAGGGTAATATTCTGATAGCATATATGGCAATGAAAGATTTTGCTGATGGTGAATTTACATTAGAGCTATTAGAACAGCTGCCTGGAATTAATGGTCTGGCAGAATTTATTCGTGGAATTTCTGGTGCACAGAAAGCCATAGAATCTGTGGCGGTAACGCCTGCAGAAATGAAAGAATTTCGTAAAGAGTGAAGACGGTCAGATATACGACTATCTTCTTCATTCAGAAAGAACGGAATATTCACTCGGAGATGTGTCAGAACTAACACGTCTCCAATTATTATTTATAATTCAATGCCAAGTTGTATATGCTGAAAAGTTAGAAGATATAGAAAAGCGCAGTAAACATAATAGTAATCCATTAACTATTTATGATACAGATGATAGTGAAACTGTAGCGCATAAGCTTGCAATGATTGATGAAATAATTAGTGCTAGTGGTCAGGAATTAGAGTATGAGTAATACAGAACGAGTTAATCTAAATATTAATATTCAGTTGCAACATTTGCGCTCTGCACTTAAAGATCTTAATAAAGTCGAATCTAAAATTAAGGATATACAGACTAGTAGCTCTAAAAGTTCTTATAATGATTTAAACAAGCAAGTGGCTAATGCAAAAAAACTTGTATACTCATATCATGAGGCAGCAACTGCTCGGTCTGATGTATTATATGGACTTAATACACGTTGGCAGCACATAGATGCTAAATATAAAGATATGGGTCCAAGTGGTCGTGCGCGCAGAGAAAAGCGTGAAAAAGAATTAGAAGATGATATTAAGGCCACAATAGCTTCAACTGATAAGTTAATGGTACAAACATCTAATATACAAGTAAACGCAAAAAAAACTACAGATAAAGCCATTGAAAGTTATCATAAAGCGCATACTAAAACTATAAATGATATAGAACGTCATGCTGCTAACGCTCGCAAAACTATATGGATGGATGCCGTTAAGCAGGCATTCAGTTTACATATTATTCAAATGTATGTACAACCATTCGTGCGAGCACTTAATCAATTATTGCGCACAACATTAACACAATTTGCCGAATTTGATAGATATTATGCTGATTATTTAGCTAAATCGATGGATTTTGAAAAGGTTGTTAGTCGTAAGGAAATATTTGCTGGCGGCGTTAATCAAGTATATAGTATTCAAAATATGGCTGACGCAATGGAACGTTTCTCTGCATCAGGCATTGATTTAACACAGAATCAGCAGGCATTAACTGATGTATTACAGCTTTCAGTAACAGCAGCAATCACCTATGACGAAGCTGCTAATTCAGTAATTAAAACACAGGAAGCATTTCAATTATCAATTAATGATTCTACAATGATAGTCGATGCTTTAACTAATGCTGCTAATGCTTCAACCGCCGAATTAAAAGACCTCACTGAATGGTTCGGTTATGCAAGTGGAATGTCACATGAAGCAGGCATTAACGTACAGCAACTTGCAGCATACTTAGGTATACTATCAAGTATGGGTATGAAGAGCGCTGGTACAGCATTCCGTCAGATGCTTGTTCAGATGACTGATGAAAATGTCCGGCAAAAATTGCAGGCAGCTTTCGGTCAGGAATTTGATTTCCTTAATATGGACGAGACTCTGCTAAGAATGCGCGCATATGTTCAGGCATCATCAAATCAAGCTGAAACAATTCAGAAAATATCATCAGCCCTCGGTGGTAAAGTTAATGCTCGTGAATCATTAACAAGATTACTCACTGCAGATGAGCAAACTTGGAATCGTATAATGAGTGCCACAGAACGTAGTGGTACTGCTGCAGAATTATTTGATAAAATGACAGATAATGCTGCCGGCAATTTGGATAAGGTTAAAAATAATATAACTATAATACTTGCACAAATTGGTGAAGCATTTAGTCCAATATTAAAAGTTCTTGTAGTTGTAACAGGTTGGATTGCTAATTTTATTAATGCAATGCCAACATTTTCAAAATATTTAATAGGTGGATTAATAATTTTAGCTGGGGCACTTGCCGCAGCTATCAGTTTATTAGTTTCATTAGTTGGATTATATTATATGGCATTTGCTGCTAATCAAATGTTTGAAAAGGGTTCATTAAAAGCGGCATTTAGTATTAAAACATTAATGTATAATATGTCGGCATTATCAATAACACTTTTAGAACATATAACTATAACAGAAACTGCTGCAGTATCTCAGCAACATTTAGCTACAGGTATGAATGCTACAAATTTGGCAACTAAAAATATGAAACTTGGTATGTTATCTGGTTTGGGTGCAATGGTATCATATATGGGATACCAATATGCTATGGAAGAACAATCATATGCATTAGCGCGCGCTTTAAGTTTAGTTTCTGCAGCTATGACCGGTGCAATGCTTGGTACAACAATTGGTGGCCCCATTGGTGCTATTCTTGGAGTTGCAGCAGGTGTTGGTATTGGATTTACCCAACAGCAGGGAATTTCAAGAGCACAAGAAGAATCAACACTTGCGCGCAGAAGAGCATCACAGTATGGTAAATCAGATATCACTACATATCAGGATACTGGCGCTAAAAATTATTTCAATATTCAGCAGGTTACCATACCTAACGTTAGCAATCCAGAAGATTTAGCAACAGGATTATATAAGGAGAGTTACTTATGATAGCAGGTTCGCGGCTCGGCGGTAGCGCATATATATGGACTGATAAGCGCGGCGGTAATCACATTGTTGATTTAGGTACGCGCGTACCAAATAGCGAATTAAGTTTTCTGGATGATAATAACACGCGCGTTTATTATTCAATTCCAACAATTCAGAATGTATCTGTAACACAGGATGTAACTCTTCCAACACATCCAACACTGGATAATTCATATATACAGCAGTTCGCTAAAGAGAATCCCGCGCGTGTGAATTTTGATATTATATTAGCTGAAGAATTATTTACAAATTTTGATGTTCTATCAGATGATGGTAGTATTGAACAGCGCGATTTAACAACAGATGAATTTATCGAAATACAGGAAAATGAAGATGTATCTGTTGAAGATATCTTAGATGAAACTGGTATGTATTCTGTTAAAGATTTAATAGCTATATTTGAAGATATTAAAAATTCGCGCCGCGTGTTTATGCTAACAACAAATCTACAAATGAATGATTTGTTAGATAATTTAGTTATTAAAAGTATTTCATATGTTGCAGATAAGGAGAGCCGCAGCGTTGTAGCATGCTCAATTGAAGCCGAGCGCGTTCACTTTGCACAGATAACATATGAAACCTTAGATGCTGAAGAAGTAAATGGTTTAATGGTTAATAGTGGCGAAGGGTCTGAAGCTACAAATGATATATATGCTAATTATACATTAGGTGATGATGGTGATCAAGCGTTTAATGATGACTTTTTCACGAAGGTTGGTAATTATGTATTAAACAAAGAAGCCGACTTACATGTAAGATTTGGTCAGGCCATTAAGGATTATTGTAATAAAAAGAATATGGTATTTCCAGTTCATTATATAATGACTGATGAGATTGATCGTAATCAGATTAGCGATGCGAATCTTATATATTCATTTAAATTTCCATCAGATATTGGTATTAATATTACTGGAGAAACACAAAGTCAACAGCGCGGCGCAGCATATGAGTTCTATACATACCCTATAAAACTATCATTTGGTGGAAAGAGCGAAAATAAAATTGAAGCTATATATTCAGAAGTTAACACATCTGTTACAAATTCTGTACTCGATGCCGTAGATGAAGCTAAGATGTCTATTCCTGTGTGGGGAATGTATAGTGGTATGCGTAACCAAAGTATAGTTGGTGAAATGTTAGATGATGATTCTATTCAACCACCAGATTTTCAAAATGGTAATTTAGATAGAGAAACGGGATTATATAATCTAGTGGAATCGTATGGATTTTTAAATGTGACATATAATACTGAAAAGCGATTAAAATATAAAGATTGTAGTGATAGTATTAATGCAGCAGAACGAATTCAGTATTCAGCAAAAGAAACTGTTGATGTATTACCAGCTGGCGCATTTGCTGTAAAATATCCAACACTCCCATTTAATGGTATTATGGGTAAAATTCAAGGATACCAATGTCATAAGAAATTTCCAGCCTTACAACTCTCATATCAAACATCTGAGGATTCTTATGGTGATAGCACTTCAGTTTACCAATCTGCAGAAATAGATTGGAAATTTGGTGTATTAAATATTCCATGGAATATACATGCTGGATTTCAATCCATAGCTGATAATAGACAAAATATTATTAATTACTGGAATACTAAAATTATAGGTAATAATTCAAAAACTATTCCAGTACACTATGGAGTATTATTCGTAGGTGCAAAATTAATTGTTATATTCTTTAATTCTACAATTATGAATGATAGAACTGTACGTGCGTTAAATCAAACGGTGTAAATATGGACGATAAAACATTAACTAAAGCCTTCTGTACAATAAAGCGTATGCGCTTAGGTTCTGTTAATGTAAAACAGCATATAGACGAAGTCTATGGTAGTGAAGAGAATCTTCGCGATAAAAATCCTATGTTTAATAGAACAATGCAATTTCCAGGTATGAAAAAGCCTATTGATTTAATACAAGCACTTTATAATGCTGCTGATAAGAAAGTAAATACTTTAGAACTCGATAGCTCACAACTTCATATGAATGTTACTATCGACTTTGATGAGACCACCACATTTGAGATTGTTGTCTGGAATCTTAAAGATGAAAAAGAAATTATTGTTGGCGACCAATTAGAAATTAAACTATTTTGGGAAAATTACACGCGCCCGGCTGACACATTAACAGTTAGTGGATTCGTTACAACAGCAAAGCGTAAGGTTGATGGCGCTGATATGTGTTATACTATAACTGGTGATATGGAAAGCGATTGGGCAATGACATATTTAACAGTTGAATCCACACCATTACATATTCGTACAACTGTTGATTTATTAAATGCTGTGCGACCAGCTGGCATTCGTATGATTAAAACTCCGGATGGCACACTTCATAAACAATTTTTAATTAAAGATAAAACTTCTATTAGAGATGTATTAAATACTGCCGCCACGGGGTTTGGAAATAATTATACATGGACTCTACTGAATGATGTTATTATATTTCATATGAATGGGGAACCGTTATCACAATCACTTGATGTGATATCTTTAAATAATTCGGATGTTATAGAATATGAAATAGAAGATGATAGAATGCATTTAAAAACATTTGGGCTTCCAGAATTAGATATTGGTAGTATATTTAAATATCTTGATAAAGCCTATTTTGTTGATACAATCAAACATACATTTACACATGATGGTGGATATTTATGCGACATATATTCAGGAGAGAAAACAGAAAATGGTAATGCAGAGCAATCGTTCATCGATGAATCAGCTTTTATCGAAGATTAAAGTGTGGATTCATGATGTTTTTAATAGAGATTTTTTTGGTATTTATGAGGGCGTTGTTGAGTCATATGATGCTCAGAATGCGATAGCATCTGTAAGAATACCAGAGCTTAATGATATTCATATTACAGATTGCCGATATGCTTACCCCGCGCTTGGTATTAAACCAACGCTGCAGAGTGGAATGCATGTATTAATTACATTCAAATCTTTTAGTCTTGCCGACCCTGTAATTTTCGCATGGATTCCGGCGACTGATACACCAATTAGTTTCACCGATAACACGATAGTGTTAGAAAACGGAAGTTCAAAAATAACAATTTCATCAAATTCTATTGTGATGGAATCTGGTGCAATAACAGCAAATGGTGAGGATTTAACATACGATGATGAGGGATCGATGTGAGTTATGGTAAAACGATAAAATTAACAAGCGATAATGATTGGTCTTTTAATACTCATAAATCGTTAGAGTTAATTAATGGAACTGACAATTTAGTGCAGGCTGTTAATATTATTCTCAATACATTTGAAGGCGAACACTTATTTGTTCCAAATTTTGGAACACGCCTGCAAGATATTATTGGTCGCAAAGTATCAGATAATTTTATTAAATATACGCTGCGCAGCGCGCTGTTAAAAGATGCGCGCATTAAAGCAGTTAAAAATATAAGCATCACACGTAATAGGAATGTTGTGACTGCTAAAATAACGCTACAAACTACAGCCTCAGAATTGGTAGATATAAGGAGCATTACACAATGGTAGTCACATCTAATGGATTTACACGTAAAAATTATTCAGATATTATGTCTGATATGGAAGCGGCGCTTAAGCATTCGTTTAGCAGCGATGTTGATTTATCACCGGGCAGTCCGCTAAACTTAGTTATTAACTTATTTGCAGTTGAATTATCAAAAGCATGGCTAGCGCTTGATGATGTATACAATGCAGCATTTCTTAATACATCAAGTGGTACGGCGCTTGAAAACATTGGTGCTATAGTTGGTGTTGAACGTGATATGGGTTCTAAAGCAACCGGCGAGGTCACATTCTTAAGAACCACACCACTGCCTAGTGGTAGTATTAGAACAATTCCGGCTGGAACTGTTATTAAATCAAATGATGTGTACCCATTAAAATATAAAACTACATCATCTGTATATATGTATCCAATGATTACTGATGAAACAGCAGCTATTATAGACCAATCGCATTTTGAAGTGGATAATTATATCGGTGAAATTGTAAGTATTAGCGGTTCAAATGGCGCTGAATATGTAAGTAACGTTAATACAGTAATTGGGCGTGCAGTAGCTCTTAATACATTATATCCTGAAAATACTAATTTAAGTGTAACATATAAACCTATTAGTATTACCGCGCCAGTTGAATCTGAAAATGTTGGTTACGTATATAATGCAATTCCTGGCACACTAACATTAATGGATACACAGCCATCATTTGTACACTCTGTTACAAATGAATATTATATCATTGGTGGCGAAGATGTTGAATTAGATGTTGAATTACGTAATCGTATTGCTGATACCGCCGAAGCTTTAGGTAATGCTACAAAAGTTGCTATGGACTTTAAATTGCGACAGGTTAATAATGTTTCAAATGTTGTTGTTAAAGATGTTGTATTAACACAATATACAGAAAATATTGTAGCATCCGGTTCAACAGAATTTGTATTAGAACATACACCAATATATACAATAACATCAATTAGCGGCTCTACATCTGGAGCTATGTCATTCTCTTCATTCCATGATGTTAATGGAACTGTAACGCTTACAGAATTACCATCTGTCGGTGAAGATATTACTGTTGTATATTATGGCGAATCCGATTTAAATACTGAAGTTTATGGTCAGGGACTTGTAAAAATATTTGTTGCCGGTGGTGAAATCGCAGATATTGTTGAATGCATTGAAACCTCGCGCGCTGCTGGTATACAAGCCATCGGATATAATAGTAATAGCTCGATGGCATTTGGCAATGCTCAATATCCATTCTCATGGTTCTATAGATTATATGATGCAATCGTTGATGTACAATTATATGTTTATTATGAAGATGGTCAGACCCCGGATGATGAAGAAGTATTAATTATACAGATGCGTGAAGCTATAACTACATATATTAATAGCCGCGGTCTTGGTGAAAAAGTGTGGAAGAATCAGATTGAGAAGGTAGCCATGGATTGCGCGCCAGATGTTATAGCATCTGTTGACATTATTTCAATAACAATGAATGGTGATACACAGGATGACCATCCAAGGTATTTGGTTTCATCTGATGAATATATGCCAACGACCGGCCTGATTGTGATAGGTGTTCAATAATGCCAGAATATACTGTTAATGATTGGGAATATGTAACACTTACGGATTCATCCGTAAGTGGTTCATTGGTAGTACCAACTGCAGTTAGCGGTTCATTAATATCTGAATATATAGATTTAACATCTAAACATGTCGGTGATGTTGCATTATATATTGACGGATTTGATTTGGAATTATATTATGCAACTAATTATGATACTGATTGGACACTGGTTGAGCCGGCACTCCGCACTGAATATATATTAACAGCATTCGACGGCGAATTTTCAACTGAATATGATATTGCATATATTGATAATTTACAGACAGAAGTTGCATATCGACAGGGCGCCGAACTTAATCCATCAAATTTGGTTGGATTTGCAAAAGTTGGATATTCTACAATTGATGATGGTACATATACTGAGGCTCCAATACTTGATGGTATTTTTGTTGAAAATAATTTTGTTAGAATTGCTGACCAAACATTATTACCAGCGCGCACAAATATAGCAATTACATATAAACCAATGATTCCAGTGCTGACTGATGTGCAGCGTCACTTAATTTTAAAGGTAATATTTAAATCTATGGATTCATATCTATCGGGTATTACAGTTGATTTTAAATTAAATACATTTGTGAATGTAATGTCTGGAGTTCCTACATTCTATAGGAGGATTTGATTTGACAAATTATCAACGCGTGTTCGCAGCAATATCTGATTCTGTAGATGACCTGCTATATGATATTCAATCTGTTAAATATGCCTATATGTTACATACAGCGCGCGGCTTACATCTGGATAAAATCGGTGATTTGGTAAAATACGATAGACCATTTGGTTTGAATGATGCGCAATATAGGGATTTATTATTACGAGCTATGACGCTCAATACTGGTGCTGGAACACTTGTATCTATAAGATCATTCTTGGAAGGATATCTTGGAACTACACAGATAGATATAAGTGAGCCACAGGTTGGAACTGTTACTGTTGCATTAAATAAATCATTTCAACCCAGAGAAGAAGAAATTAGAAACGAGCTACGACAGCTTGTTGCCTGTGGCGTTCGTATTGATATTATATTTGGTAAAACATACTGGAATGAAGCATACTGGAATAGTGATGATGAAGGATCCGCTACATATGCTGCATGGGTTTGAGGTAATTTAAAATGACAACTGTTAATCCACCAACAAGTAATGGCGGCGCTTTCGAGCCGCTAACTCTTATAAGAGCTGAAGAGATGAATGATGAATTGGACGATATTACATATGATTTAAATTATATAACTGGTGTCCTACAATCAATCTATGATAAATTAGATACAATTGAGCCCGGGGCAGGCGCAACATTAGGTAGCGATCAAATTATCGCACTTATAAATCTTGGATCTGAAAAGATTAATGTTGAACGATTATCTGAAGATGTTAGTGTTGGCGGTGACGTTACGGTTGCAATAGCTAACCATAGAGCAACTACAACTGCGGCATTAATGCATCCGGAAACTAGTATTAAATCTACAGAATTATCATATTCAACAACGCCAACATCATACGTTAGTAGTCCATCAAATTTATTAGATGAAATTAAAAATTTACGATATGCAATCCATAAAGTTACAGGTAAAACGACATGGGTTGATACACCGACAGAAAATTTAACACAACTTACAGCGGCGCTGGATGTTGTGCAGGCAAAACTTGCTGGAATTGAAAATAATGCAACTGCAGACCAGAGTGCATCTGAAATATTAACAGCAATTAAGACTGTAGATGGACCGTCTAGTGGACTTGATTCAGATTTATTAGATGGACAACACGGTTCTTATTATACACCGTTAACTACATTAACAGCACACACTGGTAATACATCAAATCCACATAGTGTAACTAAGACTCAAATTGGACTTGGTAATGTTACAAATGACACACAATTAAAAGCATCCGCATTAGAAACTGGTGCAACTACATCAGCATTAACAAGTAAGGTTCCATCTGCATATACAATGCAAAATGTAATTAATCGTGCGTTTGGTGCTGGTGGCGGTTCCGCATGGTTATATAAACAGGATACAGTTAAAGAAGGCGGACAAATAAATTTTGAATCGTCTAATGCATCATCATATCCAGATTCAGTTTATATTGATAGATATGAAAATGAATTGCGTTTAGTAACCGGACGCGGTGCTTATACTAAAGAAGTTAGAGTGCGACAAACTGATTACACCGGATATAATGCCACTACAAATTTAATGAGTGTTAATGAAATGGCAACCACAACTACTGTTGTGAACAACCATTGGTCATCAACATCTGCCGCTAATGTACAAAACACGATACCTGGGCCAGCATTAATTACTGGTGGTATATGCTCACGTTCAAATACATATGGATATGTTGAATGGTCGAATAATGGTTCATCATGGAATAGCTTTGCTGTAACAGATATGGCCGGCGCACCATCAAATGGTAATAATAACTCTCAAATTGGAACGATTCCGTGTGTATATATTCCAAAAGGTACAACCTTTTATGTACGAGCTGGTTCGACATTTAGCGGTTCATATTCTAACGCTACATACGGTGGCGGATATTCATTTGCTTATGTGAGGATATGATGACAGCGTTCATTAAAAAAGATTGGAGCACTGGTGAAACAATCACTGAAAGTGATATGGATCGACTTGAGGATGGAGTGCAAGAAGCCTTCACCTCTGCAGCTGCAGCTAAAGATAGTGTCGATGCACATGTTCTAGATACATCTATACATGTAAATCAGGATATTTTAGATGTTATAGCTGAATCTGGGGCAACGCCTGGCGGCGGACGCATATTAACAACTTTAGATATCAGCAATATATACGATATACCTAATAATTATGAAGCTGTTGTAGACCCGCTGACAAGTGATGATGATTACGTTGTAGGTAGTGTCTGGGTTAATGTATCAAATGACAGAGCATTCATATGCACTGATAATACTGATAACGCAGCCATCTGGAAAGATATTACCGCTTCTGGCAGTCTAGTTTCAGGTTCAGGCACTGGTGTACATAATGATTTAACTGGTATTCAGGGCGGCTCTGCCGGAAATTATTACCACTTAACCGCTGCACAATCAAGCGCTTTAATTGCACATTTGACAGATTATAACAATCCACACCAAACCTCCACAGGTGCAACTGGTTATGTAACACTTGATGCTCTTGGATATTTAGAGCGCGAGCAAATACCCAGATGTAATTTGCGTAATATTTTTAATGCTCCATTTGAAGCTCAAACGACACCAGAGGATAATAACTGGCGCGGTATTTGTTGGTCTCCAAAATTAAGAATTTGGTGTGCTGTATCAACAAATGGTACTAACCGCGTGATGACATCTGTCGATGGTAAAACTTGGGTTAGTAGAACTGCTGCTTCTGCAAACAATTGGGCCGACGTGTGTTGGTCTGAAGAATTAGAAATATTTGTTGCGGTTGCTTATAGTGATTCTACAAGTAATGCAATGACATCACCTGACGGTATAACATGGACAAGTCGTACAACACCAAATAATAATTGGACATCTGTTGTTTGGGCACCAGAGCTTACATTATTTGTAGCTGTATCAAATGATTATGATTCTAATCAAACAGTTATGACATCACCAGATGGTATAACGTGGACTGCGCGTACTGCCGCTGAATATTCATATTGGGAAGATGTTTGTTGGTCACCAGAATTAGAATTATTTGTTGCGGTTTCAGGTGTTAATGGTGATAGCGCTTCAGCAAACGATTATAGATGCATGACATCACCAGATGGTGTAACATGGACTGGGCGCGCGCTTCCAAGTGAAATTGCTAGCAATCAGTGGGGCGGCGTTGAATGGTCACCAACTCTTGGCATCTTCGCTGCAGTATCATACACAGGTACATATCGAGTAATGACATCCACCGATGGTGTAACATGGACTGCGCGCTCTGCAGCAAACGTTAATAATTGGTATAAGATTATTTGGTCTCCAGAATTTCAACACTTTGTCGCATGCTCAATTACAGGAACTGGCAATCGTATAATGTATTCACGCGATGGAATTAACTGGTATACAGGCACTAGCGCAAATGATTATGGATGGTATACACTCGGGTATTCAACAACTTTAGCTCAAGTTGTATGCTTATCAACAAGCGGCACTGGTAACCGTTGTATGACATCTCCAGATATAATGGATTACGCAATAGATGGTGATTATGCTAAAGTTGGACAATTCAACGAATTGTATGTTGATACATATCCAGTGCTAACTTCTAAAGAAAATATTAAAAGTGTTACCACTGCATATACAGCTACAGTAAATGATCGTGTTATATTAGGTAATGGTACTTTCAGTATTACACTACCGCTGGCATCTCGTGCCAGCGGTATAACATACACTATTAAGAATATTGGAACTGGCACAGTTACAATTGATGGTAATGGTTCTGAAACAATTGATGGTGCTGCAACTAAAGCACTTAGTTCTCAATATGCAGTTGCTACAATTGTAAGCAATGGAACAGCTTGGTATGTGTTATAATGGCCACAAGATTAGCATATAGAAGTACTGCTATCTCTACACTTAACTCATGGTTAAGTGCTGGAGATACAGTAATTTTTCAGGAATCTGGTACATGGAACCTCAATTATCCAGGTAGTGCAACTGGCGCTTTAAATCTTGGAAGTAATGCCAAAATTACTAAAGCTTCTGGTGTTGGAGAAGTTATATTAAAAATGGGCACTACCTCTAGAACGTATGCTGATGATTCTTATAAATCACCTATTGGTCCACAATGGACAGCATGGAGTGTTTCTAGCGAACGCGGAATGATTAGTGCTGTTAGCGCTAGTAATATTACCATTGAAAATGTAACAATAGATGGTAGCTGGTCTAGTAATACATATTTAGGAAGTTCAAATAATATAACCCTGTGTTTAGTTAGCTGTACTGGGATTGTAATTAATAATTGTATTTTTAGATATGGGCAGTCTGATTTTATTAGAGCTCGTAAATGTAATAATATAACAGTTTCTAATTGTACGGCTTCATATGCAGGGCATGAATTTTTATATTGTTTATATTCTAACAATGTAAAATTTTTTAATAATAATGTAATTATTAGAACCAATAGTGCTATTAGATTAGCCGGTGGTTGTAATATTGCATCTATATATAATAATACTTTAGATGGAAATATTAATAATACTTATGGCACATCGAGTGGCCCAATTATTGAAATTAATGTTGGAGATTCCACATCTTATCCAACCGATAACGTTCGTATTTATAATAATACATTTAAAAATTCTCGCGGAGCAGGAATTTGGGCATTTTGTAAAACATCTGCTATATCAGTATCCAAAAATGTTTATGTATACGATAATACATTTACAAATGTTGGTACTGGCACGTGGGGTTATGCCGGAGCAGCACTTAATATTTTTCAGTTAAATAATTTTTATATAGAGCGTAATACATTTACCAATGTTGGCCCATCTACAAGTAGATGCTCATTAAAAATTTATGCTTACACTACTGCGGCTAATGTTACAACATATATATATTTTAGACATAATATTGGAACACAAACAATTTCTAATCCATATTCATCGCATAAAATAACCACTAGTGGCTCCGATGTAACAGTTCCAACGGGTGGTACAACTCCAATTGATAGTGTATATCCAAATGTAACTTTAACAACTAATACATCATCAATTACAAGCGGTGGTTCGGCAACATTAACATGGACAGCCACCAATTGTACATCTGCAATATTAGTTACATATGTTAATAATGTAGCCACTAATAGTAGAACTTTAGTATTGGGTAATGGTTTAAATTATAATACAGGTACTGTACTTGTTACTCCTACAGCAAGTTCGATTTATATACTTACAGGTACATATGCTAATGTATCTCCGCCACGTACTACAACTGCATCAACACAAGTTAATGTAAGCGCTGTTGTTACACCTGCTCCAGCGTGTACATCTTTTTATATTGAAGATAATACACTATATTCACATGATTTAGGTATATTTACAGCTCTCGGTATAACAAATACAACAAGTGGCAATTTACGTGTACAAACATACACAAATACATATTATGATTTTAATGTAACAACACAAATTATTAGTGCGGGTGCATTTACAGCTAATATAGGTGTGTATGAAACTGGTGCGCGCACAGCCATATTAACGCTTACTGGACCTGGTGGCACTAAAACTTATTCAACAACATTTACAGTAACGGCGCCGCCAACACCTTTATCGCCAACACTTATATTTAATACAACGGCGAATGTCATAGATGAAGGTTATGATGTGACACTTTCATGGTCAACAACTAATGCTACACGTTTAGTTATTACACCCAGCGGCGGCGACCCAATTAATATTGGAACCGCAGATATTGCCGCCGGGTCGTTGTTAGTGCAGCCATTATCTACAACAACATACACAGCTGTCGCCACAAATGTAACAACATACGGTTCACCCACCGCAACTAAAACTGTTACAATAACTGTAAATCCATACGTACCTGCGGTACCTGTTATTTTATTACACACTACCGCCGAAACTATTGATATAGACCAAAGTGCTACAATTTCATGGGTGACGGAAAATGCTGCAACATTAGAATGTAATCATAGTATTGGTTCTCTTACACCCGCATCTGGTTCAATTACCGTTTGGCCTACTGTTGAAACTGAATACACATTCACTGCAGATGGTGACGGTGGCGCAACTAATCGTTCTATAACGATTGATGTTGAATCCGGAGACATTATAAAATTATTTAAATCATCTCCAGAAACTGTTTATGCTGGTGACCCTGTAACACTTTCGTGGTTAATGCGCTTTGGTAAATATGCATCAATAGATAATGATGTGGGTGATGTTATTCCCGCGTCTTATGGAACATATGTTGTATATCCTACCGAATCTACAACATATGAGCTTACAATTTCAGGCTCGCTTGGTGTTGAAACTGTTACTACTGATGTAATAGTGCTACCGGCTTTAACAGTAGATGATATTGCTGCCCAATTTACAATTGATAAACCAATCTTAAGATTAGGTGAAGAAGCAATAATATCATGGGAAACGCAAAACGCAACCGTTATGGCATGCGGTCAAGATATTGGATTTGTAGATATGCCGAGCGGTTCACTGCAAGTTGCACCAGCAGTTACAACTGATTATTCATTTATAGTTGCAACATCTACAGAATCTAGAGAATATATTGTTCCAATTTATGTTGTAGATAATTATGAATTTGTAATACCGGTAATTCCAACATATTCTCAAGAATACATCGATATGACTGGTAAAAGAATTTACGTAAGTGGTGGGCAATCAACTAGTGATACAAGTTATACATGGGATATTGATACAAATGCTAGCATGCGGCCGAATCCTGATAATGAAATGATAACATTCGCATATGATGAAAATGGTTATTATATGATTACATTAACTAGTATTAATCGTGACGGTGAAGTTCTAAAACAGACAGTGCGCGCGAATGTTTTAAATGAATAAATTTATAAGTATTAATGTATATAA
>OBLN01000258.1_pt1 | contig 19312 bp, 13 predicted proteins | sample 1519301 | NCBI WGS metagenome assembly OBLN01 (sample SAMEA2452533, study PRJEB22499) | sediment metagenome | reverse complement strand
TTTCCATTGTTAGCAAAAGAATACGCCCGCGTTTGAAGAGACATGGTATCTCTTTCGTTCCAGAGGATAGAAAGGAACAGGGCTTATTTCTTAGGCTCAATGTGGAACACAACATCTGTGTTGCAAACATCGATCTCGCCATTAAGAACGGAATAATCTCGAGCAAAAAGAAATCGGAAATTGCAAAGGAGACATCAGAAAAACTAAAAATAAGACCTTTAGACATAAAAATGGCAGTCCAGAATCTCTCTGGTGGAAACCAGCAGAAAGTTGTTATTGGAAAATGGCTTTGTGGTGAACCAGATATCTTGATACTTGATGAGCCGACTCGCGGAATTGACATCGGTGCAAAGACAGAGATCTATTCTCTGATCAACTACCTTGCCGATAGGGGTACAGGAATATTGATATTGTCATCTGAATTCCGGGAGATGAGTGCGATATGCGATCGAATCCTAGTGATAAGAAAAGGAACAGTTGTCGCCGAACTTGAAGGAAAAGATTCTTCTACAGAGCAGTTGTTGACACTGGCGCTTGGAGGTTAATGCACATGGAAAATGAGACTGAGAAAAATGACAGATCGGCGTTTGTTAGCAAATTCCTGAGATTGCTCAAGGGTGAACTAGGGCTGATCTTGATCCTTGTAGCATTAATGGTGGTTTTCTCATTGATGTCACCATATTTCTTCACTTCTAGAAACCTGCTGAACATTACCAGGCAGGTGTCGATAACTCTAATTGTCGCTATTGGTATGACCTTTGTAATACTCACAGGTGAGATAGATCTTTCTGTTGGTTCTTCTGCAGCATTAGTTGGAGTTGCAACTGCGGCGGTTCTTAATGCGACGGGCTCCATCTTCCTAGGCCTGATTGCGGGGTTGATACTTGGGGTCGGAATCGGGTTAGCAAATGGCGTTCTGACTGTTTACGGTCGAGTTCAGTCCTTCATAGTGACACTTGCTATGATGGGGATTGCGAGAGGAGCCGCGCTGGTTTGGACCGGAGGAAAGCCGATATCCAGATTGCCTGTAGATTTCGCGATAATGGGTGCTGGCTATCTCGGACCAGTACCGGTTTCAACGATAATAGCTGCCGGAGTCTTCATTCTCGCCTTCTTTGTTCTGAACAGAACAAAACACGGAGTGTACGTAAAGTCAATTGGAGCAAACAGGGAAGCAGCTAGGCTATCAGCAATACCAGTGAGGAAATACCGGGTTCTTGCCTTCGTCATTTCCGGTCTCATGAGTGCGCTTGGTGGTATTCTCATAACTTCCAAGCTTCTTTCCGCTCAGCCAACTGCCGCCGAAGGACTTGAGATGAATGTAATAGCGGCTGTCATACTTGGGGGAGCATCTCTTTCCGGAGGTATTGGTACAGTTCTGGGCACTCTCCTGGGTGCCATGGTAATAGGAGTTATCGATAATGGAATGAATCTCGTAGGAGTATCATCGTTCTTTCAACAAATAGTGAAAGGAGTAATAATACTCGTTGCCGTACTGGCAAAACGTAGTGATTAGGATTCTCTATCAAAAAAAGGAGGGGTAACATGAAACGAATGTTTCTGGTAGTTCTTATTATCGGATTGTTAGCGCTAACGGGCTTTGCTGCAAAAACCATCGGTTTTTCAGTCTCGACACTTGCAAATCCCTTTTTCGTAACTATGAAGGAAGGGGGAGAGGCAAAGGCAAGCGAACTGGGTTTGGAGATGATCGTTTTGGATGCTCAGGATAAGCCGGAAACTCAGTTTGCTCAGATTCAGGATCTCATAACGAGAAGAGTAGATGTGTTGATTATCAACCCCGTTGACTCTGACGCAATAGTCTCGGCAGTTCTTGAAGCAAACGCAGCCGGAATTCCGGTTATCACTGTGACAAGACCTTCAAACGGTGGAGTAGTGGAACAGCATCTAGACATCGATAACAAGGAAGCAGGTATGCTCGCCGCAGTAGCATTGGCAGAAGCACTTGGCGGAGAAGGAAAAGTAGCCATCCTTGAGGGGATACCCGGAGCACCGTCGGCAGTTGACAGACAGAAAGGTTTCATGGACGAACTTAAGAAGTACCCAGGTATCGAAGTAGTAGCATCACTGACAGCCAATTACTCAAGAGAAGAAGGTGCAAGAGTTACGGAAGACATTCTTCAAGGTAACCCGGTGCTGGACGGAATCTACGCACACAATGACGAGATGGCACTCGGCGCGGTTAGGGCAGTGATTGCCGCGGGAAGACTGGACGAAATAAAGATTGTCGGAATTGATGCCACAGATGATGCAATTGCAGCCATAAAAGCCGGTGAAATGGTTGCAACAGTTCAACAGCAGCCTTACCTACAGATGCAGATGGCAGTTATCGCGGCACAGAGAATCATCAACGGCGCAACTGTGGAACCTAAGGTAATAATTCCACTGAAACTTATAACTATCGACGTTCTCGAGTAATTAGCTGATCTACAAGGAGAGCAGCGTACGCTGCTCTCTTTTTTTTTGTGAGAGCATCACGAAGAAAATGAAGAGCCCACTCATCTGATTTCTCAAAATACTCGCTTGCGATGATCCAAAACTCTTCCATTTTGTTTCCAAGCTACTAAAGAAACAATAGAGATCTAGGAGACGACTTTTGAACAATGGCCCCCTTAATTTCAAGTTAACAATGCTGTTCAGCTATATCGAATCTTTGCTTTCAGAATACCACAAGGAGTATAATGTGACTGATTAGTCATATGACTTGTCGGTCACAAAGGAGATGTTAGAGTGCCAAAGGGAACTTTCTTCAACTTGTCGGAAACGAAGCGAAAACGAATTTTGGAAGCCGCCATAGATGAGTTTGCAGAGAATGGATATGAAAATTCAAGAGTCAACGAGATAGTCCGAAGATCTTCAATCCCGAAGGGTAGCTTCTACCAGTACTTCGAAAACAAGACTGATTTGTTCAGATATGTTCTGGACATTATCTACAAGAAAAAGATGGAGATTATGACGGGCATCGAAATCTCACACAGAGAGCTGAGTGTATTTGAAACATTAAGGGTAATTGTTGAAGCAGGAATAAAGATGGCCGAGGAAGATCCTCGGCTTTTGAAGATCAGTGACAGTCTCGTTGCAAACAAACCTTTGATGGATGAGGTTCTGATAGAGTATGCTCCATCAAGCGATGATTTAATTATTTCCTTGATTAGACGAGGAAAGAATAACGGTGAATTAGCTGATTGGGTGGATCCGGAGCTATCAGCGAAGTTGATTACTGCCTTCATGCTCTCACTGAGTGAAATGATAAGATCCAGCAACAATGGGAAGATTACTGACGAAACGAGGGAGAAGTACCTCTCTCTAATTAATCTTCTTGAATACGGTATGAAAAGGAGAGAAGACTATGATTCAGGTATGTGATCTTTACTATTCTTACGGGAAAGACGAAGAGTTCGCCGTAAATGGCATCTCTTTCGAAGTCAAGGAGGGAGAGATTTTCGGTTTTCTCGGTCCAAACGGGGCAGGTAAGTCGACGACTCAGAGAATATTAACGGGCCTCTTACCGGTCCAAAAGGGAAAAGTAAGGGTCATGAATGTCGATGTTTCTGCAACTACCCCTGACTTCTATAACAACATAGGCGTCTCCTTTGAAAATCCTAATCTTTATCTCAAGCTGACTGGTATCGAGAACCTTGAGTATTTTGCCAGTTTGTACGATGTACCGACAGAAGACCCAGTCCATTTGCTCGACATGGTCGGCCTTAAAGACGTCGCTAAAAAGAGGGTAGGAGAATACTCCAAAGGGATGCAACAAAGACTGGTCTTTGCTCGTTCTCTCATCAACAATCCGAAAGTCTTGTTTCTGGACGAACCTGTTTCCGGGCTAGACCCATCAACTTCCGCAGCAATAAAAGAATTAATCAAAGAGAAGAAGAAAGAGGGCACAACGATCTTTCTGACGACGCATAATATGCACATCGCCGATGAACTATGTGATAGGGTGGCATTCATTGTTTCTGGAAAGATTTCGCTCATTGACTCCCCGAGGAATCTAAAACTACAGCATGGTAGGAAACTGGTGGAAATTGAATACAGGAAAAATGGTTCTCTGAAGAGGGAAAGCCTTTCTCTTGTTTACGAAGCTGATCGGCAGAAGCTCAATTTCCTTCTTGACCACGAGGTGATTGAGACGATTCATTCTAAAGAAGCTACCCTTGAAGAGATCTTCATGAAAGTGACCGGAGAGGAGTTAGAAATATGAGACTCTTCACAAACATCTCTAAGGAAATAATACTAGGTTGGAGGAGTCACTTCTTCCTGCTCACCGTAATGCTGGCTGTGGCCTACTTCCTTTTGATGACATTTCTGATTCCCGAAGATCTTTCAACCAGCACACAGCTAATTCTTCTAACTGAAAGCGAGGAAATCGCGAGAGCGATCGAAGCCAGTGATCTTAATTCCGAATCCTCACTTTCATTTGTCAACAGTCGTGATGAGCTCTATGAAACGCTCAATAGAAGTTTCAATAGTGTTGGCGTAATTATGAGAGGCGATACAGCTTCCCCATCATTTGAGCTGGTTTTCCAGGGACATGAAGACACGAAAACCAGAGAGCTCGTGAAACTAGTGGTTGCCCATCTTCTAAATGGTTCAGATGATCAGCCGATTTCCAGCAACAGTGTTCAGTACCTTCGGGAAAAACAAGATGATGGACTCGATATCCCCTTTAACAAGTCTTTTCTTCCGATCTTCCTGATGTTTGAAGCCGTAATGATGGGTATGATAATGGTCTTTGCAATGGTATTCAGCGAAAAATCTCAGAAGACCCTCGACGCATTTGCGGTGACACCGGGAAGAGTCTGGGAATATCTGGGAGCCAAAGTGATCTTTCTCATGATTCTAGGGATAGTTTTCGCGATCATTCTCACGGCTCTTACGGTTGGTCTCCAAGCTAAGTACCTACAGCTTGTTTTGATTGTCTCAGTTGGGAGCTTCCTCTCGACATCTGTTTCTCTAATAGCTGCAAGTTTCTATGAGAACCTATCTCAGTCAATGGCCGCTATTCTAACGTTGACGGTAATTTTCTCATTACCGATACTTTCATATTACCTGGAAGGATTCTCTCCCTGGTATCTGAGAATACTTCCTACTTTTCCCATTCTCTTCTCGTTGCAAGGAGCTGTTTTTCCTCATCAGGGTTCAACAGATATTTCCTACATGATATTGGTAGCGGTCGAAGCGGTGCTGGCTTTTGTGATAGCCGTCAATCTCTACAAGCTTAGAATACGAAGGGTTAGGATGTGAGATCATGAGAATGAAGAGGATACTCAATGTTTTCAGAATAGACACCATCAACGGTGTTAGAGATAAGATGGTGATATACATACTCGTGGCCCCGATAATCTTCTCATTCTTTTTCAGAATCATAGCACCTGATTTTCAGAGTCTTTCTTTATCGTTCGTTACTCTGAAAGACCAGAAGGCCACTTTGGAAGCTCTTGAGAAGTTTGGTAGCGTCGAACCCGTCTCATCCGAAGCGGAAATGAAGGAAAGAGTCGGACGTTCTGATGACTCTGTGGCTATATACAAGAAAGGCGAATCATTTAATCTCTTTCTTCAGGGTAACGAATCGGAAGAAATAGAAGAGATTGCAAAGATCATCCTCACAGGACTTCAATCTGATACGATGAGGCATATCGATTTTAAAGAAAGCGATCAAGGAAGATTTGTCGCACCGGTAACAGTATTCGGATTCACTTTCGTTGTAATCATCTCCTTTGTTTTGGGAGGAATGGTAATAGGGTTTAATATCATCGAAGAAAAAGAATCAGGAGCAATGAGAGCTCTCATGGTAACACCAATAAAAAAGAGCGAACTCATTCTCGGAAGAAGCATCCTTGGGATTATCATTCCTTTGATTCACTCATTTCTGGCCGTTCTGATTCTCGACTTGCCCACTATGGATTATCTGAAACTAATAATAGTTACCATTTTAAGCTCAATTATCGGTATTGTCGTCGGTTTTCTCATCGGAGTAATCTCGTCTTCACAGATGAGCGGGATTGCAAACATGAAGGTAAGCGGCTGGTTACTCCTGATGCCTGTAATACTTGGCTTCATACTTCCCGAAAGACTACATTTCATATTCTTCTGGTCACCTACATACTGGTCATTTGTCGTACTCAAAGACATCGTAAATCGCAGCATTAACTGGTCAAGTTTCGCCATTCAGATTCTCTGGATATGTCTAACGACTGCCACATTATTCCTCTTGATGATGAGCAGAATCAAGAAGGGACTCCAGACTTACCTCAACTAAGGCGGGTAGCCCGCCTTAGTCTTAAACTGATAAATATTTTTATGGGGCAAAAAATTAAATCGATGCTGCCAGAATTCACTTGAACATCCTATAGGCGCTTCAGGAACGATCTGAGATGATTATTCTTCATCTAATGAAAACAGCAAAAGTCAATGCAGTTTCTCGCAAAATTCTTTCGTTTTTCACTCGTTCTTTTGGTCAGATGCGATGCAAGAATTAGGTCTGGTTTTAGCTATAATTTTAGAGAATAGGAGAAATTCCTTATCTTCTTAGTGCTTTGTTCGTAAGAAAACATCATATACGAGAGGTGAGAGAGATGATTGAAGGCAAGGAAGTCGCCTCTGCTGGTCAGCTAAGATATGGAATGGTAGGCGGTGGCGAGGGCTCGTTTATCGGTGACGTTCATAGAAAGGCAATAGCAATCGACGGCCTTGCAAAGCTTGTAGCCGGATGTTTTTCGATTTACTATGACGACACTGTAAGAACGGCCAAAAAGCTTGGAGTTTCTGATGATAGAGTTTACAAAGACTACAAAGAAATGGCGAGAAAAGAATCTGAGCGAGAAGATGGAATTGACTTCGTAAGTATCTGTACTCCAAATGTCACTCACTTCCCAATTGCTAAGGAATTTCTTGAAGCAAATATAAACGTCGTTTGTGAAAAGCCTCTTACAATCGACGAATCTGAGGCACGGGAACTTGCGGATTTGGCAAAAAAGAAGAATTTGCTTTTTGCCGTTGCATACGCTTATTCCGGTTATGCAATGGTAAAACACGCAAGGGAAATGATACAGAATGGAGCAATTGGTGAAATTCGGGTTGTCATGGGTGAGTACGCTCAGGACTGGCTGGCTACAAGACTGGAAGATACCGGCAACATGCAGGCAGCATGGAGAACGGATCCCTCACAGACCGGAAAATCGAACTGTGTCGGCGATATTGGAAGTCACATTGAAAATACAGTTTCCTACATCACGGGCCTCAAGCTCAAGTCGCTTTGTGCCAGTCTTGACTCGTTCGTCCCGGGCAGAACCCTGGATGATAACGCCGAGATCCTCGTTAGATTCAACAATGGGGCACGGGGTGTCTTCTGGGCTTCCCAGGTCGCTGTTGGTCATGACAATGGCCTTAAAGTCAGAATATTCGGAAGCAAGGGATCAATAGAGTGGGAACAGGAAAATCCAAACTACCTGAAGGTAGCATACGTTGGGGAACCGGTCCAGATTCTCTCAAGGGGTGGTGGATACATGCTGCCCAATGCTGCAAGCGTTTCTAGAATTCCGGCCGGACATCCAGAAGGATATTATGAAGCCTTTGCAAACATCTACCGGAATTTCGCAACAACTCTTATAAAGAAGAAGAGTGGAGAAGACATATCTGGAGCCGATTTTCCAACAGTCGAAGACGGCTTGGCAGGAGTGAGGTTTATCGGAAAGGCAGTTGAAAGCTCTCAGAAGGGGAGTATCTGGGTAGACATCTAGTCAGGAGGTTATGATATGGGAAATAGACCAGTCACATTGTTTACGGGGCAGTGGGCCGACCTCACTTTTGAGGAAATCTGCAAGAAAGCCAGTTCGTGGGGATATGATGGCCTTGAGATTGCCTGTTGGGGAGATCACATGGATCTCGAAAAGGCCGCTAAAGATCCAAATTATGTCGAAAAAAGGAAGGAGATTCTCGAAAAGTACAATCTGAAATGCTGGGCCCTCGGTGCCCATCTTATGGGGCAGTGTGTGGGAGATCTTTATGACGTAAGGCTTGATGGATTTGCTCCTGCCAGCTGTAAAGGTAATCCCGAAAAGATTCGAGCATGGGGAATAGAGCAGATGATGTACGCTCCTACAGCTGCAAAGAACATGGGCTGTTATACTGTAACAGGCTTCACAGGCTCTCCCGTATGGAAGTTCTGGTACTCGTTCCCCCAAACAACGGAGAAGATGGTTGAGGACGCCTATCGGGAAATCGTTGACCTCTGGACACCTATTTTTGAGAAGTTCGATGCTGAAGGCATTACATTTTCACTTGAAGTTCATCCCACCGAAATAGCCTTTGATTATTACACCGCAAAGAGGCTGTTAGAGGTATTCAATTACAGAAAGACGCTTGGATTCAATTTCGATCCAAGCCATCTCATCTGGCAGGGAGTAAAACCCCACCTCTTCGTAAGAGATTTCGCAGAAAGGATCTATCATGTACACATGAAGGATGCAGCAGTTACATTGGACGGAAGGGCAGGGATACTTGGATCAATGATGACCTTTGGTGACACTAGACGGGGATGGAACTTCAGGTCTCTCGGTCACGGCCACGTCAATTTTGAAGAAATCATCAGAGAGCTTAATAACATCGGTTACAGCGGTCCCCTCTCGGTGGAATGGGAAGACAGTGGAATGGAAAGAGAATTCGGTGCCAAGGAAGCGGCCGAGTTTGTCAGGAAAGTTGATTTCGAGCCTTCAAACATCGCTTTCGACGATGCAATGAAAAGCTGAGGAGTGAACTAATGAGTGAGGTCCTGATAGAGGCCAAAGGGATTTCTAAGGAATTCTCAGGGGTTAGGGTTCTCGATAACATAGACATAGGAATAGAGAGGGGCGAGATCTTCGGGATCATAGGTGAAAATGGAGCCGGAAAGTCGACTCTCGTTAAGATCCTCAGCGGAATCTACACACCTACCGAAGGAAAGATCTTCTTCGAGGGCAAGGAAGTGGAGATCAAAGACCCTTTGCACGCGAAAATGATAGGAATCTCTATTATCCCTCAGGAATTCAACTTGATCAATGAGCTCAATGTCTATGAGAACATCTTCCTAGGAAGTGAGATTACACGCAAGGGGTTCCTCAACACAAGAGAGATGAAAAGGCGAACCATTTCTCTTCTGGAGGAGTTGAAGAAATCAATCGATCCCGAAGAGAAGATTGAGAGGTTGAGTGTGGCCCAGAAGCAAATGGTTGAAATTGCGAAGGCCATAGCTTACGATTCAAAGCTCCTGATAATGGACGAACCGACTACTGTTCTTACTCTCAATGAAATTGAAATCCTCTTTGACCTCATGAGAAGTCTAAAGGAAAGAGGGGTTACCATCATCTATATATCTCACAAACTGAAGGAAGTCAGAAAGATCTGTGATAGAGTGATGGTCCTAAGAGACGGCCAGATGATCAGTGTAAGTCAAACTGGTGAGGTTGACGAAGAAGAAATGGCAAAGAGAATGGTGGGGCGCGAGCTGAGCCAGATCTTTCCAAATAAAGTTTCACCGTCTGACGAAGTTGTATTTGAAGTCGAGAACCTGACAATTAATGGTCTTCTGGAAAACATTTCCTTCGGACTTCGTAAAGGGGAAATTCTTGGCTTTGCCGGTCTAGTGGGTGCGGGAAGAACTGAACTAGCCGAAGCTATAATTGGTATCAGAAAGAGAGATTCAGGCAAGATCAGTATCAAAGGCAAACCGGTGGAAATCAAGTCACCCAACGATGCTGTGAAGAACAAGATTGCTTACCTTTCGGAAGATCGTCAGGGGAGTGGAATATTAACATCCTTCGATTTGATAAAGAATACAACGCTTATTTCGCTTCCAGCTTATTCTAAAATACTCATTAACAGTAAGAAAGAGCGGGAAAAGACGAAGAAGTATGTCGACAAATTCAGTATCAGAGCAGCATCTCTCAAGACAAGACTGGAGTTTTTCAGTGGTGGAAACCAGCAGAAAGTCTCCCTCGCAAAATCCCTTGACCCGGAGCCCGAGATTTTCATTTTTGACGAACCCACCAGAGGAATAGATGTGAACGCTAAGAGAGAAATATACAGATTCATGAACGAACTGGTAAATGAGGGTGTGTCTTGTATTCTCATTTCCTCCGAGCTTGAAGAGATAATAGGAATGTGTAACAGAGTCGTCGTGATGAAAGAGGGAAGAATTACGGGAATTCTTGAAGGTGAACATATCAACGAGGAAGAGATCATGCTTCATGCCACGGGACTCAAGGGGGTTGCTTGAATGGCAGGTGAAAATGTAAAGAGACGCTTCGAATATGAAAGATTCGGCCCGTTAATAGCCCTTGCGATACTTTTCGTAGTATCCGCTATTGCCAGCCCGTACTTTCTTCAGACTCAAAACCTTTTGAATATCCTGAGACAGGTTTCCTATACAGGGATCATAGCTCTAGGAATGACTTTTGTGATTATTTCGGGAGGGATCGACCTTTCGGTTGGATCTATGGTCGCTCTTGTTGGTGGAGTTGTGATTCTTGCGCTAAACTGGCTTCTGACCGTATTTGGCGAGGGTGGAGAAGCATGGGCTATACTGTTCGCGCTGATAATTGGTTTGCTTTTTGGTGCAGGATTGGGCGCGTTGAACGGACTGATGGTAACAATTGGAAAGATCGCTCCCTTCATCGCAACACTCGGTACTATGGCCATTTTCAGATCAATGGCGCTGTATATAGGAAGCGCCGGCGTTTTTAGATCTGAAAGCAATCTCTTTCCCGATCTGGGAATGGGTAATGTCCTGGGCATTCCAAATCCTGTAGTTGTATTCATAAGTCTTGCGGTGATTTTTGCCATTATCCTCAATAAGACTCGTTATGGAAGATACCTTTGCGCCGTCGGCTCCAATCCAAAAGTTGCCAAGTATTCTGCCATCAAAGTGAACCTCACAAGGTTCATTTCATACGTTGCAGTAGGTATTACCGTTGGATTCTCCGCCGTCTTTCTCTCTGCGAGATTGAATTCAATGAGTTCCACGAATGGCGGCTTGAACTATGAACTTGATGCCATAGCCGCAGTCATAATCGGTGGAACGCCAATGACAGGTGGAGCGGGTTCGATATTCGGAACTGTTATCGGTGCCATCACACTCGGCATAATAAACAATATGCTTAATATGCTGGGGGTATCGCCATATCTTCAGGGTACAGTCAAAGGTGTGGTAATTATCGGTGCGGTACTAATACAGAGAAAGAGATCTCAATAACCCCAAGGGGGTCAAAGGAAACAGGAGGTGTTTCTTGTGAAAAAGGCATTTGTTCTTACAATCCTCGTAGTGTTCATTCTCTCGGCTTTTGCGATGGCTGCCGAGAAGATCAAGATTGGTGTTGCCATTCCAAGTGCGGACCATGGTTGGACAGGTGGAATCGTATGGTGGGCACAAAGAGCCATAAAGGACTGGAGTGAGAAGGATCCCGACATTGAGTTCTTCCTGGTGACGGCCGACTCACCTGCAAAACAGGTTGGAGACGTTGAAGACCTCATGGTAAAGGGCATCGACGCTCTGGTTATTCTTGCTCACGATTCGGAACCACTCACACCTGTTGTCGAGAAGGCCTATAACAGTGGTGTTTTTATCGTGTCAGTCGACAGAGGTTTGACGAAACCCGTTGAGAATGTCTACGTAGCCGGTGACAACCCGGGCCTTGGAAGAGTATCTGGCGAGTGGCTGGCTGAGGCTCTCAATTACAAAGGCGACATAGTTGTTCTGGAAGGCATCCCTTGCGTTATTAATAGCGAAAGAGTAGACGCATTCAACGAAGTAATGGCGAAGTATCCGGACATAAGAATTCTGGATTCACAGCCAGCTTACTGGGATACTGCACGTGGATTAGAGATCATGGAGAACTACCTTCAAAAGTATCCGAAAATCGACGCTGTTTGGGCACAGGACGATGATGTTCTTGTTGGAGTCCTTCAGGCATACAAGGAATCTGGAAGAAATGACATCAAGCTATTCCTCGGCGGCGCCGGATCTAAACAAATGATAAAGAAGATCATCGACAATGATCCTCTCGTGAAGGCAGACGTTACATATCCTCCATCAATGATAGCTACAGGAATTTCCATGGCGGTATTTGCACTGAGAGGTCAGCCCCTTGAGGGGTTCTATCAGCAGCAGATCCCATCAAAAATAATCCTCGCTGCAGAGCTGATTACTGCTGAAAACGCCGAGCTTTACTACGAGCCTGATTCAATATTCTAAATTTTCACCTCACGAATCTAGACGCCCGGAGACCAAGGTCTCCGGGTTTTTTCAACTAAAAGCCTGACTAACTATCCAGAGTAATTAGAAAGGGAGTTTTTCTCCTCCCCATATCTCTTCTAAAAAATCGACTGCATAAACCTTCAGGCTCTTTGAGATGTCATAAGTACTAGACAAAAGAGGGGGCGATTTAATGAAGAGACTTGGAATGATTTTGCTTTTTGTTCTAGCAGTGACTTCAGCGTTTTCAAACGGTGTAGTAATCCCGCAGTTTCCTTTGGAACAGGATTCAGGGGGATTCGTGATGAATACCCACAACGTTCATATAACAGTCGAAGATGGAATTGCGACGGTAATAATTGAGGAGGAATTTGAGAACACATCAACCAGATTGCTGGAAGCTGTTTATCTGTTCCCAATTCCCTCTTCAGCTGTAATAAGTGATTTCACAATGAAGATCGGAGATCAGATTCTGAAGGGTGAAGTACTTCCAGCAGATGAAGCGAGGGAGATATACCAGGAGATAGTGGCGAAAATGAAGGACCCGGCATTGCTGGAGTACGTTGGGACTCAGCTTATCAGGATGAGTATCTATCCCTTTGAACCGGGCGAAAGAAGGCAATTCTTTATTGAATACAGCCAGCCACTGGAAATATCTTCTAATTCATACTCGATGATTTATCCTCTGAAGATCGACAGTTTTCTTTCGGCTCCCATAGGCTCAGTGAGTGTTAGAATTTCGGTTCCTCTTCAGATCGCCGAGGTTTATTCGCCGACCCATCCATTCGTGGAAACAACAGGAGTCAGCGGCAGGGAGTACGTCTTCATAGGAAATGATCTGATTCCCAATTCAGACGTCGCTCTGGTTCTCACTTCATCCGAAGATGAGATACCTTCCTCTCTGGCAACCCATTGGGATGAATCAACAAATGAAGGATATTTTCTCTTAACACTTATCCCTAGAATTAAGGAGGAAATCGTTATCCCCAAAGATGTCGTCTTCGTTCTCGATATTTCCGGTTCGATGTACGGAGAGAAGATTGAACAGGCTAAGCGCGCTTTAGAACAAGTACTTCAGATGCTAAGACCGGGGGACCGCTTTGCACTTGTTACCTTCGATGGAAGAGTGCACAACCTTACTGGAAGTCTTCTCGATGCTTCAGAAAAGGCTGAGTGGATAGAAAAGGTCAGAAGGATTCAGGCAGATGGAATGACAAATATCTATGACGCACTTCAAACAAGCATAGATATGTTCAGCAAATATGATACTGGTAGATTCAAGGCACTTCTGTTCCTGACTGACGGAGAGCCGACAGAAGGAATAACCGATATTGGAAGGATTATTAGCGATGCAACTCCTGAGGCAAGAGCCAGAAATGTTCATCTCTTCTCTTTTGGAGTAGGCACCGGGGTTGTTGCCGAACTGCTGGACCGACTTGTCCAGGAAAATGCCGGAAGAGTAAGTTATATTGTTGAAGGAGAAAGCATTGAAGCAAAAGTCACCGATCTTTACAGATCCATAGAGACACCTGCTCTGGAAAACGTGACTGTTTCCATAGAAAATCTCGATGTAAGGAAGACTCTTCCTGAAGGTCCATACTCTCTCTTTTCAGGGCAAGCTTTGAGGATATCGGGAATCTACTTTGATGAGGGAGATATGAGAGTGACAGTTGAAGGTACCAGAGGCGGTGAAAGGTACAGATATGAGTATCTCTTCAAAACTTCCAAGAGATCTGACAGCCCATTTATCGAGAGAATCTGGGCTCAGAAGAGAATTGCTCATCTTGCAAATCTTTACCGATATGATCCTTCCCTCACTGAAGCAGAGAAAGATGAGTTGAAGCTTGAAATTATCGCTCTCTCAAAAAAGTTCAACATCATAAACGAGTTTACTTCGTACCTGATCGCACCTGAAAGAGTTCAAACATACACGGCAGGAGACAGAGGAGGCCTGGGCGCTGCACCTCCTGCAGATTCGGTCATGGCAGCGAAATCCGTTGCGGAGATGGAGCAGGACCAGTTCGTTGAAGGTGGCTCTTCTGATTACACATTCGTTGATGGAATAGGCTTCACTCTTGAAGACGGGGTTTGGATCCAGGACGATGAAGAGGTAAACACTCTTGAATCGTTAAGTTTGGCTGCATACAGTGAAGCATACTTCGAGCTTGCCAACAGAAGCGAATGGGTGGCGAAAGTCTTTGCACTCGGTGATAGAATAAGGCTCATCTACGAAGGAGTTCTAATCCAAATCTCAGACGAGGGGATACAAACTCTGGATGAGTTGCTCGATGCTTTGGACAAGCAGTAATCTTCGCTGAGAAACCTCTTCGAGACACTTATTATTTGCAAAGGAAAAGGAACGCATGACAATCGCGTTCCTTTTCTTGCTCATCTCGCACTTATCGTGCGTTGAAGAATCATTAGCCAGAGAATCACGAACTTCTGTCAGAAACGGCTTATCAATCTCCAACTATCGGAGCAAACTCAAAATCGATCCAGTTGTCGCCGCCGGAAAGGGTCACTGTCTGGGCATCGTCAAGATCCGGCGTGCCTCCTGAATAGTTGAAATACCCAAGAAGATCTCCAGTGTCAATCGTTCCGCTTTCGTCCATGTCCCTCCAGGCGAAGATCTTGACCTGAGAATTGCTTACGTCACTGAAATGGTAGGCACCTGAGTCAGATAGGCTGGTGCTGGCAATATTGGTTCCGGTTGACGGATTTCTCAAGAAGACTTTGAACTCTTGTGGCGAGGCAATCGAATCAAGCGCAGCTTCGGCATCTACGAGTCCCCACCCGTAATCGTCATCTCTCCCAGGAGATCCAAGATCTATGGCGGTGTTGTGCAGTACATTTCTAATGTCATCCGGATCAGTCAATCCGGCTCCCATTAGAAGAGCCACAAGGCCTGTGACATGTGGCGTAGCCATCGATGTTCCCTGCATGTACATGTAGGTGTTGCCCGAGGGAGTCCATCCGGTGCTGTATATTCCGTTTGGATCGGTGCCTGATCTCATATACCCTCCGGGTGCCACAACATCAAGCTCAGACCCATAACATGAGTAAGGAGATTTCTTGATTGTACCTTCGTCTTCCCATATCGCTCCAACGGCAATAGTCTCTGGATAGCGAGCAGGATAGAGGATATTACCGTCTCCATTGTTGCCGGATGCTGCGACCATCACCACTCCATTTCTCGCCGCGTATTTCACAGCATCGTGAACGTCAGGACTGTCTACAGCTCCTCCTAAACTCATGTTAATTATCTTCGCCCCATGATCGACCGCGTAGATGATACTGTTCATAAGAGCCGCTGCATCTTTGATTCCCCTGATCGGGATCAAGGTGATTCCCAGTCCTCCCCAGGTAACGCCGGAGACACCCTGTGCGTTATTCGTGAGCGCAGCGATCGTCCCAACAACGTGAGTTCCGTGGCTGTCCTCAGACGCGAGAGGTTCTGAGACATTTGTGTTGTTGTCTATGAAGTTATACCCAGATTCAAAGATTCCGGAGAGATCGGGATGGTTAGTGCTGAATCCCGAGTCAATTACCGCTACTACCACGCTCCTAGATCCAACCGTGTAATCCCAAGCTTGAGGTAAATTCATGACAGGGTAGTTCCATTGAACGGGGTATGAGGGATCGTTTGGCGTGGTACTAAGTGCGTAGAACAGGCTGTTCTTCGACACCCGAACAACTCCCGGGAGTCTTTTCAATTCCTCCTCGCTTGCTGTTGTTCTAACGTGCAGGTACTTTAGTTCACCATAATAGTCCTCTATTCTTTCTATTACATCGACCGACGCGATAGAGGCACTACTGAATGAGGATTCAGCTTCTTTGAATGATTCCACCTTTAGAAGATATTCGTTTTCTATGAATTCAGGTCTGTCATACGTGGTTCTTATCTCAGTATTGGAGAGTATCTCTATCTTATTTAGGTCCGCAGTCTTTATGTTCCCCGTGTACGGAGTAACGGTTCCAAAGATATTCTTTGTCGTGGTCTCAGCATTATAGTATGCAATCACGTTCTTGGGAGAGTTGACATTAACAACTACAGGGTTTGCTTCTCCCATGTTTGCTCCGTTAATAACCCAGTGTGAAAAGGAGTAACCGACTCTTACTGGAGCAGTGAAATTCTTTACGGTTCCAGCTACATACCAACCTGCGCCGTCAATTGTTCCGCCTGCAGGGTTTGTTCCCGTTGTCACCTTGTACTCTACCTTCATCTCTGCGGTATAGGTCATATTTGAGTTCAAGGTAATTGTTCTTGGATTGTTAGTATTGGTATCGCTCCAGCGTAAAAAGGTGAAACGCGTGTCTGTTCCCGTTACTTGACCAGATTTATCTTTCTCTTGAGGGGAAGTAACTGCGATGGCTATTGAAGTGCCGCTATTGAGAATCACTGTCTTCGGCGAAGTGTAGTTAGTGCCACCTATGCTGATGTTCAATCCGGTTTCCGGAGATGTAGTTACCGTAAGAGTGTATTGTGTTTCTTGCTCGGCAAAGACTGCCGTGACATGATAGGGTTTATCGACAAACAACTCTAGAGGACGTGCACTTCCAACATCTTGGCCATTTACATACCAATGGCTGAAGTTGTAAGAGCCAGTATCACCGCTGAAGTCGAATAGCCAATCTGTGCCCCCTTCTGTCCAAAAATTCGCAACTCCAGAGACTTCTGATGGTGAGGAATCAACAGTGATGCGATACTCAGTATCCATGTTTGCAGTGTATGTGATGTCAGAGTTGACTGTCACATTTCTGGGATTCAGAGTATTGGCATCATTCCAATTACTGAACTCGTATCTCGAATCTATTCCTGTCAGCCATGGAGATATATCCTTTTGCTGAGGAGTTACAACAGAGATCTGCTTTGTGGCACCACTGTTCACTATCATTCCTTTAGGAGACGTAAACAATGTTCCATCAATTCTAATATCCAGCGCAAGATCGGGAGCAGTGGTAACAGTTAAATTGCAGGGAACCTGGTTAGTAGTGTAAACGGCGACAATATTCTTGGGCTCGTTAATTGTAACGCCAAGAGTGATCGAGGAACCCGAATCTGTACCGTTTACAAGCCAGTGACTGAAGGTATAACCGGCTCTTACAGGCGCGGTGAAACTCTTAACTGCTCCAGCAGTGTACCAACCGGCCCCAGCAACGGCTCCCCCTGCAGGACTGGTCGATGTGGTCACTTTGTATTCGAGCTTCATATCTGCCGTGTATGTCATATTGGAGGTGAGAGTTATCGTTCTAGGGTTGTTTGTGATTGTGTCGTTCCACTGAATGAAAGTGAAACGAGTATCCGGTCCTGTTACCTGGCCAGATCTATCTTTCTCTTGAAGAGCGGTGACACCAATATCCGTTGAAGTACCTCCATTGAGAGTAACCGTTTTAGGCGAATCATAACTTACGCCGGCTATACTAATGCTCAATCCACTTTCAGGCGTAGTTCTGACTGTCAATGTGAATTTGGTAGGGGTTGGACACCCCGTAAGCATAATTATCAGTGCTGCAAATAAGAGTATAAGAACAAACAGTTTGGTCTTCATAAATACCTCCTCGCGATGAAAGAAAGACATTTCGCATGATCCAGTGAACATGAGGGCTTCGAGTTAAGAAGAACTTTGCCATGTGTTAGCTCTGACAAACAATCGTAGCATGAATCAGGCAATAAGTAGCAGCTAATTCCACTCTTGTTATGAAAGTTAACTATCACTAACTGAAGATCTACAGTGAAAGCGATTAAGAGCTGCGTTTCACTGCTGAGCATCTGACTCACGGTACTTCAAACTATCGTTGCCTTCTTCAGTTTCTTCGAAAGAATCTCTTTATTCTCGTACATCTTTTCATCGGCAACAATCAGCAATTCTCTTATTGATTTACCGTTTTCTGGATAAACTGCTAAACCTACACTGGCAGTCAATTTCACGCGTCTTCCTTTGACAGAGAAGGGTTCACCGAAGGCTTCGTGCACCTTTGCTTCTGCCTCTATTGCCCCTTCTCTTCCAGTAGAAGGCAAAATGAAAACGAATTCATCGCCACCCATTCTTGCAGTCAAATCGCTTCTGCGACAGATCGTAGTTAGACGTTTTGCAATGCTCTTGAGAAGCGCGTCTCCAAAGTCATGGCCTAGAGTGTCATTGACTCCTTTAAAATCATTGAGATCGAGATACAGGATAGCCATTTCTTCCCCGTTCCGTTTTGAGAGCTCTATTTGCCTCATTGCGGAATCGAAGAAGGCCCTGCGATTCGGAAGACCTGTCAGATGATCTTCCATCGACAGTCTTTCCATTAACTCCCTTTGTCTTCTAAGCTCGTTTACCGTGTTAATTCTCCAGAGAAGAACCGATATTGCCTTCCCAAATCCCATAGCGGTATTCATAATTTCCTCATCATCGAAGGCATTTGCAGAACTAAGGCTGTCGAGATTGAAGTACATCTTGACCTCGCCATCTATCTTTATTGGAATAGAGAGTGTGCTCTTGATCTCCAATAACCTTCCTCCCTTGATGATCCTCTTCAATCGCTCACTGTCCATTTTATAGTCGACGCTGTAATCCTTTATGATCACCACCTCATCGCTGCTCTTCTGAATGAGCTCCTCTGGAGCAAAAGAGATCGGCTTAAGTTCTTCAAAATCATAGTTGTAGGTGGCTACGAAGTGGAAGCGGTTGTCATCTTCTCTAAGCAAGAAGGCTGCTGCATCGGCTCTGGGAAAAGAACGAACGCACTTCATTAGGAAGTACTTGTAGGACTCCTCATCGAAATCACTTTCTAGCACTTCCGTAATTAACTCGTTGAGAACTTTCTGGAATCTGTTCTGCTCAACAAGAGCCGATTCGATTCTTCTAATATGCGTTACGTCTTTGAAGGTCAGTATTATCGAATCAGGATCTTCATTTGCATTCCTTCCAATCACCAGACTAATCTCGGCAACGATTGGTGATTCGCCGGACGTAATCAGCTCGACTTCAAATGCTGATAGATTCTGGCCCGCGAATAGAGCAGATCTTGCTTCTCTGAATTTTTCCTTGCCCTCTTCAGAAAGAAAGTCCGAAAGCT
>OBLN01000257.1_pt1 | contig 19317 bp, 15 predicted proteins | sample 1519301 | NCBI WGS metagenome assembly OBLN01 (sample SAMEA2452533, study PRJEB22499) | sediment metagenome | reverse complement strand
AGTTTTCTTTCACAGTTTATTCTTTCACAGTTTATTCTTTCACAGTTTATTCTTTCACAGTTTATTTTTTAACGGTTTATACATGAAACGAATAAACCAAGTAGTTTTAAAGGAATAAACTGACCAGGTTTAAGGGATAACCCAAATAACTTTTTGGATTTGAAAGTAGATCTTTTCATGAAGATATCTTATCCAAAAATTATCATGAAATAAAATTATCGTGATAATGTAAAAAGTAACTTTAAAAAAATCTATCCGAAAATAGTAACCCTGAAATTAAGGAAAAATTAAATCCCTTTTCTCCTCCTCTTCTTTCAGGGCCTCTCCACGATTACTCTTTTGCAGGTTCACACTCCCTGCTTACTTCCTGTCTTTGCACCTCTTTCCAGACCTTTCCAGACCCTTTTTACAACGACATCTTCTTGGGGCTTCTTTTCCGGGTGTGGAATAAAGTGTAATGATGAGTTATGTTCCGCGATTTAAGCTGACCATTTTTTCTACAACGTCCTCTGCCGGGTCGGCTAATAAGCTGGAACCAATATCAGCCTGTATGACCTGCAAGAAAAGTCCAGTGAATTAGACTCCCTGAGGCCCAGGATGAATTTCAGGTAACTGACCGGAATCACATAAAAAAATCCGGTTTTTTATATACATTTTCCGTATCTGAGCTTTAAGGGAAATATATCAGGCATTCCGGAAGAAAGCTTTACCTTCAAATGCTTAACTCAACGCTTCTTTCGGACTCCTTTCCCTAACCCATAGGGCTTTGAAGTCAGATCCAGTACAAACTTACTAGCGCTAACAAAATAAACAATACGCCGAAGGTACCAATTATCATTTTGTTTTGTTGCATCATTTTGTCGTGCTGTATAATTTCATCCTGCTGCATATGAATCTTCCCGACCAAATATCTCCGATAACTATTTTTTCGGCGATTCAGCAAACCGGAATCCGCTATCCTGTTTATGTGATACGACAATAAAGACTTTTCTATTTATATTAAAGGAAGGGACTTTTTTAATACAGCATTAATATATTATGGGAAAGTTATATACACAAAAAGCTTTACCAGTCTCCGAATTCTCGACAAACCCGGAGCCGGACTGCTGCGGCATTTCAATGCCATATTATATAAACTGAGGGAACTATTTTCCATAAAAGGGAATCCAGAGTGGGAAAACAATGGCAAAAAGGTTAAAAGTTGCAAACCCGGCCCGTTGTATAGGCTGTTACTCCTGTATGATGGCCTGCGCAAGGACCTGGTACGACACCATATCTTTGAAAAACAGCAGAATTGATATCCAGACAAAGGGTGGAATAGAAACTCCTTATGCTCAAATTGTCTGCCATGCCTGTGTGGACCCTCCCTGCATGCGAGCCTGTCCTCTTGGCGCGCTGACAAAAAGGAAAGGTGGGGGTGTCAACCTTAAAAAAGAAATCTGCGACGGCTGCGGAAACTGTATGGAAGCCTGCCTTATGGGGGCTATTCATCTGGATGCTGAAAAGAAAGCGGTAATTTGCAAACACTGCGGTGTTTGTCCGAAATTCTGCCCTCATGATGTGTTGGAAATGATTGAAGTGGAAGACAGCGGAGAAATAAAAGTTACTGATACAGGTCCTGTTGAGGATATAAGCCCGGATAGCCCTGCTGCATCCCATAAAGAACTCTATGGGGAAGAGGAACCAGGGGAGGAAAAATGACAACGGAACAGTATGCCATTCCAGGCCTTACGAATGTGCTTTATATCGACCTGACGAGCCAGAGTTATCACATTGAGGAAAGAAAAGATCTCTATGAAAAATACATTGGAGGCATAGGAGTCGCCGCGAATCTCATGCTTGAGGAATATAAAGAGGGAACAGGTCCTCTCGAGCCTGAAATGCCGGTAATTCTGAGCACAGGTCCCCTTTCAGGCATATATCCGACCTGCACGAAAACCGTCGCATTATTCCGCTCTCCGCTTAATGGAGAATTGGGAGAATCTTATGCAGGCGGCCACCTTGCTATGTCCATGCGCTATTCAGGGTATGAAACAATTGTCATCAAAGGCGCTTCAAAATACCCTGTTTATGTGGCAGTCCATGACGACAGGGTTACCTTCAGGGACGCATCCTCCGTATGGAATATATCTTCAGCAATTGATGTGGGAAAGATTCTTCGTGAAGTAGAACCCGGTGCCGGAAGGCGCAGTATTATAAGAATAGGGCCTGCAGGAGAAAACGGAGTCAAATATGCAAGTGTCAATGTTGATACCTATCGCCATTTCGGGCGCCTCGGGCTTGGGACTGTTTTCGGAGCAAAAAAACTTAAAGCTCTTCTGATTTCCGGAAACAAGGAAATAAAAAGCCCTGACCATAATGCCTATAGAAAGACTATCAGCATGCTCTACGATAGAATTGTAAAAACAGAGCTAACTGAGAAATACCATAACCTCGGTACAAGCGAAAATATCCTGGTCTTAAACGAATTAAAAGGGCTTCCAACGAGAAACCTGCAGGCAACCTCTATAGAAGATGTGGAAAATATTTCCGGAGAAAACTTTGCGGAAAAATACCTGATCCGCAGAGTTTCGTGTGCGGGATGTCCAATAGGCTGTGTCCATATAGCCATGCTCAAACGTCCGTTCTCAAAAGCCCATGAATACGAATCAATTAACATTTCCTATGATTTTGAATTAATCTATGCGCTTGGCTCAAACCTCGGAGTTACGGACCCTGAAGCCGTACTTGAACTGATTGATGCCTGCGAGAAAGCCGGAGTTGATGTAATCACCATGGGGGTAGTACTCGCCTGGGCTACGGAGATGCAGAACCGCGGAATGATCTCAACTAAAGAGACCATGGGGCTCAAACTGTCCTGGGGAGACAAAGCCGCTTATCTTCGTGCAATACAGCTTGTGGCCAGAGCTCCTAATGAATTCTATTTGGATCTGGGAAAAGGAGTGGATTATGCTTCAAAAAAATACGGAGGCAAAGAATTTGCAATCCAGATAGGCGGACTGGAAATTCCTGGCTATCATACGGGACTTGGAAACACGCTCGGGCTTGCGGTGGGCTCCCGGCATTCTCACCTTGACAATGCAGGTTATTCAGCTGACCAGAAAGCATTCAACCAGCCAACCTCGGATGAGGAAATTGTTGACTATATAATTAGTGAGGAGAACCGCCGCAACGTCCTGAACTGCATGGTTGCCTGCCTGTTCGGACGGAACGTCTACACGTACGAAAACATGGTCCTCGCTCTCAAATGCATAGGGATAGAACGGACTGAAGAAGAACTGGAAGATCTCGGGAAGGATATTTTCAGAAAAAAATATGAACTGAAGAAAAAATTCGGGTTCAGATTTGAAGACCTTACTCTTCCAAAAAGGTTCTTTGAAACTGCCACAACTACGGGAAAACTCGACGAGGAAAGGGTCAGAAAAGCGATCGAAATGTACAGAGAAAAAAGGGGTGTTTAAGACCCTCGGAGCTGTTATAGCCTGAGGGATTTGAAAGAGGTGCTAAAGACCCTGTAACAAATTAAAACCGCTCTAAAAACTTCAAAATCTTATCCGTTGCCGTAAAATCATTCATTGCCATATATTCTGTTGTCCGAGAGTATATTCTCGGCACACATTTCCTGGCAAAAAACCTCATTATTATCCACAATATTATTTTCGACGAGCAGGTTATTTTTCGGATTCAGAAGATGAATGCAAAGAGGGTTGCCGTTTATTTCATCCGGACTAATTAATAAAAGATTTTATTAAAATCAAAAAAATCTTTAAAAGTATAAGATATAAGAATTTACTAAAAACTGACTCTATAGGCAATTAATGATCACGATTTCGGCTAGCTTATAACATTCAACAATGCAAGAATAAAGTTAAATGTATATTGGAATGTAGATTAAAAAATATATTAAGTTATTCTTAAAGAGCATTAATTTTATGCTTAAAGAGCATTAATTTTATGCTTAAAGAGCATTAATCTTAAAAAGTTAGAAGAACAAAAAAATTGAGGACCGAAGTTTGAGGACTTAAAAAGCTTAAAGTTCTCCTAAGAAAATATCCCCAAAAAAGTTTTAATAAAGAATCAAACATTTCAGCTATCGAAGACTATATTTAGCTATCAGAGACTATAAGATCTGTATTTGCTTTAACTTTATCATCAATTTTTTCTTCAAAGGCTTTGGTTCTAATTTTTTCTATTTCATCAGCCCTTTCCTTGCCTTCTTCTCCAACCCAGCGGTCCATTACTTTACATGTCACAAGATCCCCTGCAACATTCACTGCCGTCCTGCTCATATCAAGAATTCTGTCCACTCCCATTATGAGAGCTATCCCACTTGTAGGGATACCGACACTGCTGAGAATCATAGCAAGGACAACAATTCCTACTCCGGGAATTGAAGGCGTTCCTATAGAGGCTGCAACGGCCATGACCATTACGACCAGGAGCTGTAAAGGTCCGAGGTCTATCCCGAAAACCTCGGCAAGAAAGACAGTAGCCACACCCTGATAGAGCGCAGTCCCATTCATATTCACCGTAGCACCCAGAGGAACTACGAACTGCGAAATCGAAGGCTTTACTCCTAACTTTTCCTCCGCGGTTTTTATGGATAAGGGCATGACTGCTGCCGAGCTGGAAGTAGAAAAAGCAAGGAGCATAACGTCCCTGATAGCCTTAACAAACTCAAACGGGTTATACCTTGCGATAAGGGAAACAATGAGGAGGTTCAGGCACATGAGGAGCACCAGGCTTGCAAGCACTGTACCGACATATACAGCCATTCCAAGGAGCGCTTCAAGTCCCAGTTTGATGGTAAACTTGGTAAGGAGGCCGAAGACTGCAATCGGGGCAAGAGCCATGCTCCATTTGACTATTGTCATACAGACAGCCTGCACTGAGGTGAGAAAACTGACCATTGGAGTTGACTGGTCCTTGGTTAAGGATACAAGGGCAACACCTATAATTATTGCAATAATGACAACCTGAAGCATCTCACCATTAACAAGAGCACCCAGGGGGTTTGAAGGTAAAAGACCTCCAATTAGAGTTGAGGGCAGAGTCAAAATCGAAGGGTTAAAAGTCAGGGCAGCAGGCCCTGCCTGGACCTGACTCCCTAAAGCGTTCTCTATTAGCTCTCCACTTATAAACTGGCCGGGACGGATGTAAAGCGCCATTCCGAGGCCAATGACAGTCGCAATTGCGGTGGTTATTACGAAATAAGCCGCTGTTAGAAGCCCTGTCTTCTTGAGGGTACTCATACTCTGGCTTGAAGCAACTCCCAGAATTATTGAAGCAAATACAAGAGGAATCACAATCATTTTTAAAAGCGCGAGGAATATATAACCCGGAAGTGCAATCCATTCTCCTATAATTTCCGCAGAAACAGGGTCAACATACCCTCCAAAGGGCCCGAGAAAAAGCCCCATAAATACCCCAAGTCCCATGCTTATGAGTATTTTCAGCCATAACTTCTTTTCAAGTAAGTCACGAAGCTGGTTACTCAGGCTTTTAAGGGAATTGTTGCGTCTGAAGTCAAAAGGATAATAAATACGCGTAATTCCATCAGAAATTTCCTGGCGAAGCTGCCTGGTTTCCTCTGCGATTTCCTGAGCGAACTCCCGCGGGTTCGGGATATAATGGTTGTCCTTGTCTTTCATGGGGGATCACAGTAAAAATCGTTAGGGGATTCAAAGATTTTACATCTTTTTTTCAGAATTTGTTGAGTTGAATACTAGTCCAGCTGTATATTACTTTCACATTAAATTATATAAAAGCTTAGAAAAATACATAGTAATTTATTAAGTTAACCGATCCGTAAATATGAGACTTTTCATAAGATATTGTCCGGATAATATAAACAGGTGTAAAGAATAGAAAAATAAGGTAAAAAACCAGCATAAAACGGCAGTCTTCTATGGATATACAGACAGATATATTGATCACTTCAGTTTTTCACTTCAATTTTCACTTTAAGGTTACTTTCTTAAAAACTCTCTGATCTTGTTTTACTCTTCCCTTTCTTTGCGAGTTTTCAGGATATGGCTTGATCTGTCTGCATCTCTTTCTAAAATCCAGTTCTTTGGTTCGTTCTCGTTCTGAGATTCATCTTCAAAAAGAATATAACATGCGATAGGCTTTAACACACTATAGACGTTTTTTATCTTAAGATTATGTTTTTCCATCACTTCAAGAAAACTTTTATTCTCAAAATTTTCTTTGGATATTTTTTCTTTGGATATTATTAGTGCATTTAAATCCAATAAATTTTTTATTACTGCTTATAAGTTTTCCGGCCAGAGTCTTTAACAATTAAAAATATGGGAGAAACTATGGATTTAAAAGAGAGATTAAAAAAGCAAATTTAGGAATTTAGCTTGAATAACTTATAATTATTTATCAGGAAGTCATCAACTTTTGTTAAATATATCAATCAAACCTGATTTTATTTCCATAAATAAGAGGTGAAACCGTGAGGAATATTGTAAAATATGGGGTTTTTTTGGTTTTGGCTCTTTCTTTGCTGGCGGTAATTACTTTAAACTATAACAGTGAGCCCGCTGGTATTAACATATGTATAGATTTCATACCATATACTCATGAAGAGTTAAGAGACAACTCCGATATTATTGTGACAGGCACAGTTAAAGAAATACTTCCACCCAGATGGAATACCATAGATGGAAAACAACCTCATAAATTGATTTATAACATTGAACACCCTGACGACGTCATTTACACTGATATCGTGATAAGTGTCAATGAATACTTGAAAAATCCATTATCATCCAAAGAGTTAATTGTAAGAGTTACCGGTGGGATGGTTGGGGATTTTAGCATGACTACGGACGCTGACCCGAGATTCAATGCGAGTGAAAAGGTCTTACTCTATCTGAGAAAAGATAGTAACCCCAGTACTAAGGATATCGGTCATGAACATTTCATAGTTACGGATTATTACCGGGGTAAATATACATTAACTGATGACGGAAAAGCCATAACACCCGATGAAACCGTTACTCTGGAAGAATTGTTGAGTACAATTAATCAGAGCACAACCAACAGTTAAGAGCACAGACAATACCAGAAGTATTGGGTACCAGAGTGTCGAATACCAGAGCATCGGATAATAATGGAACACCCGATAAGCAGGAAAACCCAGGTTCAACGATTCAGTCAAAAAGAATTCTTTCATAAGCTCCTTCTCGGTGCTTGCAGCATTGTTCGGAGCAGTTCTGGATGCCGGACACAGGTAGAAAGCAAGCCACAGGAAGAGATAAAACACAGGAAGAATAAGGTTATTTATGATCTGATTAAAAAGCTATTCTGTTTCATATAGAAGGCAGACCCACTAGTTTAATATGAAATCGAAAGACCGAAGCGATCTGGAGAGGAAACAAAAAAGTGGTTACTTGTAGCAATGGCATTCTTTTATTCAGGTTCAGGAATGAGGAACTTGAAGTAATGCTGGTACATCCGGGGGGGCCAATCTGGTCAAAAAAAGATTATGGGGTGTGGTCGATACCTAAAGGGCTGCCTGAAAAGAATGAAAGCCCCCTGGACACTGCAAAAAGAGAATTTAAAGAAGAGACAGGTTTTGAGGTTGACGGCGAGTTTATCGACCTCGGAGAGTTGAATCAATCAAGCAGCAAGATAGTGCATGTATGGGCTCTTAAAAAGGATCTGGATGTAACAAATGTTACAAGTAATACTTTTACGCTGGAGTGGCCAAAAAACTCAGGGAAAATAAACAAGTATCCGGAAGTCGATAGGGCAGGATGGTTCGATATTGATCTAGCCAGGAAAAAAATACGGAAAGGGCAAATCGGTTTTATTGATAAACTTATTCATGCCTTAAATTATCCTCAGAAAGAAAAGGGTTCAGGTAAAGAAAAAAGGTACAGGCAAACTACACTCTTTTAAATATCGACAAAGTTTAATGATACTGAAAGAAAACTCATAAGACAATAGTTACCTTGGATGTTTCTAATGAGAATGTACCAATTTTTCTGTAAAATTTTTCTGTAAAATTTTTCTGTAAAATTACAGACCTTATGAAGTTTTAAGTCAAAAATTTTAAGTCAAAAGTCCTAAGCCAAAAATTTTGAGTCAAAAATTGAAGATCAATGGATTAGTTTCACACTGTATCAAAAAATTGGCTTTAAATTACAGCAAATTCGCGATACCGCCTTTTAAGAGATCATTCTGTATTTTTGTAGATATCAACTTTAGCTTCCATGTAAGAGTTAATTGCTACCTTCATTGTTCCATTAACATTGATAATTTTCATGTTAAAAATTTTTGCAAATTCGGAAGCATTCCTATGAAAATTGGCATCTTTATAAACTTGATTGTTAATCTTAAAAAGGAGGCTATACATAGGAGAAGTTAGATATTTGCTGATCTTTTTATAAGATTCGGAAGACCTGTAATTAGTTTCATTCAAGTCGGAAAGTACCATTGGTGTTGCATATATAGCTCCTTTTCCATTTCCCGATAGCATCGTTTTTGTATAAATCTCGTTTCCTCCAAGTGCTACGCTTATACAGTCGTCAACAATGTTTCTTCCATCATCCCTCAAAAAATAGATGGGGCAACTAAGTTGTTGCAGTTCTGCTTTCATTTTTTCGGAACTGAAACCACATTTTCCATAGAATAGAAGAATACCATTCGAGATTTTTGACATTTCTCTGGCATTTAGATAAACTTCGGATTGCAAAAGATCAATATCAGAATGTAAACCTTTTCTAAGAAGATTCACAATAACAGTTAATCCCTGTTTTTTTTCTTTATTGAATATAAAATCAGATATTTTCTTACAGAAAGAGATATTCGAGAACTTTTTCGTGAAACTGCCGGGTGATTTTCTATTGATTTCCGATACAGCAGGATACAACCTGTCAGACGAAAACATGAAGGGCTTAAGATTTTCAGACCTGAGTTTTTTTACAAATCGGAAGCTGTTCCTGTTCTCTACTACAAACAGCCTTTTAATTTCAGGGTCTTTTGAGAGAACATATACTAATTCGTCTTCAAGCATTTCACAGGCAACTACACTTAATACAGGCATTGAAAGACCTTTTAATCTAACATTGCTCATTCTTTAATCAAACATTGCTCACTATTTCTTTCTTGATGGAAAGATAGCACTTTTCAAATATCTCCTGGGTTCCACTGACTTCAAACGTACTGTATCCAAACAGTTTCGCATATTCTTTGATCTTTTCATCGATATCTTTTACATACGTAAGACCTGTATTGACCTTTGCAACCCTTGAGTATCCTGCCAGGTCATTGACCATTTTTGCCATCTTGAAAGCTTTTTCAGGATCAGAATGAAGTTTATCTATGTTTAATATCTCTCTCCAGGATTGAGCATACATAGGTGTGAAAAAGAAAGCAGGTTCTTTACTATGGGTTTTAAGCAATTTGAGATAATTTGCACCTCCGCCCACCGTTGCTCCGATGCAGTCATCCACAATTCTTTCATCATCACGCAGTATCCGCACTATGCAACCATCCTTTTCCAGGCAAAAATCTTCCTCCACATTACCCAGAACGTTGCCACAAAGACCGTAAAAAATGAGTAAACCACTTGAAAAAGGTATCATTTCTCTGATATTTTGGTAAACTTCAGATTTCAGTTTCTTTGGTACTGCATGAAGTCCAAGTTTTAAGAGGTTAACTATTACAGTTAATTTGTTTTCATCATATCCTTCAAGAGCGTATGGTATCTTTTCAGAAGGTGTAATCTCATAAGAAATATGCTGTTCATTGAGTTTTTCCGTAAATTCAGAGATATTTTCGTTTTCAACGATTATGAGTTTATTAATTTCAGGATCATTAGTTAAAAGCCAGACAATTTCATCCTGCATTATCTTACATGAAACAATACTCATGACAGGCATCGTGAATCGCCTCCAAATTTATGCATTCCGCCAGTTTCAATCCACCAGTTTCAATCCTTTTGAGTAAGAAATTGATTAAATAATTGGAACATGTCTACCTACTTATAGGTAGGTTCTGGACTGGAAAAAAAATCAATCCTTCCACCCAAGATCAGATTTGATTACGGAAATAGACCTGACAAGTGTTTTTCTACCCTGGATACTGGATAACAGTCTGGCACCCATCAATGTTTCGACTACCAGTTCCGCGCGTGCTTCTGTCGAGTCTGAAAAATCGAATTCCCCCTGTTCCAGGCCGGTTTCGAGAACGCTGGAAATCCAGTCCAGTATATAATGCAGTAGCAACAGATTTTGCTTTTTAACTTCCTCCGGAAGTTCTTCAAAATCGAGAATCAGTGAGCCAGGAGGGCAGATGCTTTTACCTTCATCAAATTCCTTCAAAGCACAATCGAAATAGTATTGAAGCTGCTCACGAGCAGACCCCCCGGATTCTACTATGTGAGCAATATTATTGGCTAAGTTCTTCCTGCTCTCTTCAAGCAGGGCAGCAACCAGATCTTCTTTTTTAGGGTAGTAATGATGTATTGAAGCGTTTTTTATCCCCAGTTTCTGGGAAATATCCTTATAACTAAATCCATTATAACCCTGGCATTGCAAAAAGTGTCTTGCGTAATGGAGTATTTGTTGTTTTGTCTGGTTTATCTCTGTCATATGAAAACACTTTTTTTAAAACACTCTTTCTTAAAGCATTTTTTTCTTAAAGCACTTTTTTTCCTTATAAGTACTTGATAATACTCATCCTTATAAAACTTAGTTCTCGTATCGGTCTATATGAAAAAATCTTGCACTTAGTATGGTCATATGCCAAGCTGCTGACAGGCCCACAAAGCAGTATTGCGAATGTTTTGATCGGGATTTTCCACAGCTTCTTTGATATATTCATGATACTTCTGATCTCCGCTGTTTGCCATAGCTCTCAAAGCATTACACTTCCATACACACAGGCCATCCTGTCCTATATACCAGAACCTGGGTTGAATCACGCTAAGGAAGGTTTCTTCATCCATGTTCCATATACTTTCAAGAGATAAATACGGTGCTATATCCGAGAGATCAATAAAGTTCTCCTTTTCTTCCCATCTGTTTTTGTTCTTGGGACATACGTTCTGACAGACATCACACCCGTATACCCAGGTCCCCATCTCAGCTCTCAGTTTCTCTGTCTGCGAATTTAACCCATTTGTAAGTTGAGCAATACACTTTCCCCTATTCATTGATAAAGGCATGTTCAGAGCTCCGGTAGGACATGAATTTACGCATCTGTTACATCCATCCGGACAATTTAATGAACGTGAAGGCTCATCATATTCCATTTCACTGTCAATTACCCACGTTTCAATAAAGACCCAGGAACCATATTCTTTCGTGTAGAAAAAGTTGTTATTACCTATACGTCCCAGGCCGGCATTCACTGCTGCCAGACGAGCGGGAACTATTCCGTAAGCGTATTTAATCCCAAGCTCACTTAAATAAGCTTCAAACTCGAGTATCCAGGAGTATTCCTTAGAGTGTTTTATTCTTCCATCAGCCAGATAGGCCTTTCCTATATAACTGCCGAGTTCCCCTGGAATTTTATATTTCCCATATCTTCTCACACAAACAATAATTGATTTGGCCCACTCTACATTTTTTTGAGGAAAGGCAAGAGGATACAGGCTTTCATAAAATGCACGCGACTCAGGGAAATTTCTAATTCTCTCATCTAGATGTGATGAGTATTCCTCAACCAGGTTTACCGGCGTTATCCCACATAAATCATAACCTATTTCCAGGGCTTTTTCTTTAATACGTGATGACAGGTTGGTACTGCTCAATTTGTTGCTCCTCCGAATTTTTATTAAATTTTCCATACTCTAATTAATTCACACATAATATGCCTACCTACATGCAGGTAGATACCTATATGTAAGTAGGTATTACCACATAAGAAGATAACGGTTAAAATGTGGAATAATAAAAAACTCTGGTTTTAGAAGAGGGATCGAAAAGTTCAAAGCTGAATCTGTGTTTGCACAAAGACATTGATTCTGACGTAGACCTGCTTTTTACAGGAAAATCAAAGCCTTTGACATTGTCGCTCCGCTTTATTATTTCCAGTACCCACCCACAACCGAATTTACCCAATCGACCAGTTTACCTGAATAACCAGCATAATAGCCGCGTACTCCCCGAGTTTCTGTTGTTTTAACTGACTGACTATCTAAAACCGCTGCACTAGTATAGAAATTATTTAATTTTAAGACAGCCTCTAAGAAAAAAATATAAAAAGGACAGATCAGCTTATTATGATAGATTCGTGGGTGTTAAAATTCGCTCCAAGTAGGAAGAGCCCTTAGACAAGGAAAAAAGATACAGGTAAAATACACTGTTTTAAACTTTAATCAAAAATTCTATGACCTGTAACTCGAATCGGATTTTTTTCCTGATTTCTTGAGAATCAATTCTCTTACTTTCATACTCTGGCATAACAAAATCCAGCTTCTCCTTTTTGCTTGCAAGATAATGGCTAATTCTCTTACTTTCGGAAAGATAACATATCCCCAGACGCTTTCTTTACCCTAAACTTACTTTTTTATTCAACATATTGGAGTACCATTAACAGTCTTCCTGGCTCCTGTAGTCTTTAGCCTGAGATGTAATTTTCAGTTCTTATGAAATCTGGTCGTGGAGGTGAGTCATTGAAAATCATAAGCATAAGACTCTCCCCACGTTTTTACTCAAACACAGGTAGTGTGCTGGGTTTTTTCAGCTTTTATCAATAACTCACGGACAAGACCTGACTCTTTAGTTTCCATATCTCTACTTTCAACCAAATTGGTAACCGCTAGATCCACAAGGAACCTGAAAGGTTCCTGGGTATTTGAGGAAAAAGAATTAAACGACTCTAAAGCCTCACAAAACCTTTCCTTTTCAAGAAATTCCAAGTATTTTAAGTCTTACTGCCATGTTACTGAAAGGGGTTTTCTGCGGGGTATTCCACAAATCCTGTATTTAGGGTTGCCAAACATCATTGCATAAGCAGATTTCCTTCCTGCAGGCAGGTTGAGTTCTTTCTGGAGAGGTTCATAAAACATGACAGCTGCTGCAACAAAGCCAGCCCAGCAGGTCCCGATTCCGAATGCAGGTGCAGCGAGGTCAAAATGGGTGAGAGCGATAATGGCATCTATGGATGCAATTTGATTATCTTCAGGGATATGGGCAAAAAGCAGGTGTGGAGCACCGCGGCAGATAACATCGTATCCCTGCTCCCATGCGGAAATAAGTATGGGTACATAGGCGCTCATGGGATGAGGGGTGCCCAGCAGAGTTTTCATCCATTCTATGGTAAGCTCGGCAATTTTTCTAACCTTTTCAGGGTCATAGATAATAAGCCACTCTACTGGCTGACCGTTGCCTCCTGACGCAGCATAGCGGGCAATGTCGAGGACTTCAAGGATTTTCTCTTTTGGCACAGGCTCCCTGGTGAAGTGGCGAACAGACCTGCGTTTCTTGAGATAGAATGCTATATCTTCTGGAGAGATTTCACCGGCACCAGCAGGCAGCGGAACTTTCTCATCAGGGCTGAGGTTCAGAACGAGAGCCTGGGAAGGGCAAAAAGCCTCACAGTGCCCACAGTATAAACAGCGAGAAACATTTTCTTCCTGTACCTGCGGGAGATGAGTTTCGTCATCCGAACTAACAATACCCGCAGAACATATTTTTACACAAACGCCGCACCCTGTGCAGCGGTCCTGATCAACAATAATATGAGCCATAGTATCAAATCCTGCTAAGGGCGGATATATTAGCAAGTCAACATTTATTACTTTTCTTTTTTTTTCTGCCTGTAAAGCGTCGTTTATTCAATCACTGAATGGGCAAAGAATAATAGGCTGGATACTTCTCTGTTTTCATATCCCTTCAATCTTTACAGTAGATTTTCATCCGCCCATCTGCCAAATACCTTCAATTGTTCTTCCGTATGGAAGTAATGCTCCCCATTCTCCAGCACGTTAACTGTTGATTTATACCTCTTTGCAAATGCCGAAATCTCGTCCCATTCAGACAGATTATCGTCAGAGCCATACAAAATAGCAGTAGGTACTTTCCATTCAAAACAAATTGGATTTTCTTTAACGTAGCAATAATAGTTCCATTCCAGTGTCTGCCCTATCGGTAACCGGATTTCACGCTCTGCTTTCAGTCTTTCTTCACTTACCTGGAAACCTTCCATCATGTTGCTTATGATGCGTTCCATATTGACGATGGGCGAGAGAAATAAACTTTGCTTTATGTCAAAGTCATGATAGGAAAGAAGACTGAAATAAGCTCCCATGCTGCATGCAAACAAATGAATATCAGATGCAAGCGACTTTGCAAATTCGTAAACAGCAGCCAGATCACTTACGCAATTCTCGGGAACACAGGCATATTCCTCATCTATACGCTCACCGTGCATGGGCAGGTCAAAGCTTAACGCCTGGCAACCTTTTTCAACGGCCTTCTGTGCCATCATGGAAATTACGGTATCCTCTTTATTAGAAAGATTACCATGGACTTCAATCAATAGCTTTTCACTCTGTTTTCCCCATAGGATAGCAGGAATACGAATTTTATTGTTTGAGATATAAAAGTGTCTTTTCTCCATTATCTCACTTATCCGGAAGTAGAAAATAAATTTTATTCGCATTCATTCGATTCAGTTCCAATATCTGGTGATAAAGGGAACAGGAAATTCTTCCAGGTTTATTTTTGTACTTATGATCTTCCCTGAAATACTTTTCCTAAAAATAAGTTTTTTAGTAAGAATATGAAAAAATTTGTATTCTGCCAGAACACAGAACTTTGGGAATGTAAGATACATTTCAGCAAGAAAGAAATATTAATAGGCTTCCAGACTCATGTTTTTAAGATGGAGGAACGCGAATATGGATAAAGAAAATGCGAATATGGACACCGAAGAAATTCGAGCAATTTTCAGGTTTTCAGCCCTGGAAAAGAATATGATTTCCAGTTTTGGAATCCAGGGAGATCTGTTCCTTCCATTTCTGCTTTCTTTGAAATCGGGAGGCTCATGGAGTTACGCTTCCGAAGAAACGAAAAGCGTTGCAGTGAAGGATGTAATCACCTATTATGATGAAGAAAAAAAGACCGGTTATACCCTGGAAAAAATCTACTTTTTTATTGATCCCGAAATTATAGCCGAAGAAGGAAATATCCGCAGGCTCGAAAAATGCGGGACAAAAGAAGAAAGGGAACTTGTCGAAAGGCCCTACTTAATAACCCTGCAGGCAAAGAAGATCATATTTGCAGAAGTAAATCCGGAGCTCAGGAAAATAACAGTAAGGGAGCTAAAGAAAAAATTCATACAATTGAAAGGTACGCCGGCATACAGTGCAGCCCATTAACTGGAGCACCTTGAGAAAGGAGAAGTACAAGGAATTCCACTCTGGAATTTTGAGTACGTTAAAGAATCGGAAAAATGAGCAAAAATAGTTCAGTAAAGTTAGAATATAAGGTTCATCAAATAGTTTTGGCGAACAATGGAACTACTAAGTCTTGATGCGCTATATGGTGCAAGAGGAACAATTGCTTATGCCCTGGTATTCGTATTCGCGGCTACCCCATGGATTGAATTGCTTTTAGTGATTCCCGCCGGCATAGGTATTGGCTTGAATCCTTTTGTCGTTGCCGTGACGGCTTTTCTGGGAAACTTATCGACAGTATACCTTATCCTTCTTGGCCACCAGGCCTTACAATCGGTATGGGATAAATTCAAAATACAGGACGGAATATCGGCGTCCTCTAAAAAAAGGACTAAGACCCTCCAGATTTGGGACAAATATGGTCTACCGGGGCTTGCCTTAACATCACCTGTAGCTGTAGGCACTCATTTTGCAACAGTAATTGCGATCAGTCTGGGTTCTAAAAAACAGGAAGTGGGTTTCTGGATGAGCCTAAGCATACTTATCTGGACCTTACTGGTCACAGCCGCTTCATACTACGGGATAGAAAGCATAAAATGGTTTTTAGAATGATTGATGCGGCCCACCAAAAACTCATTGCAAGTCCTGATCTGTCTCAAAGACCTCTTGAGACACATTTTCATTCCCATTTTTCATCCCCATCATTTTTCATCCCCATAATAGAAATCAATTATATTCCCATTTATCACCTTCTCATTTTCCTTTTCCCGAACTCACCCTCCAAGCCCCTGAACCCTTCGGCCTAAATTGCCCAAAACCCAGGATCAGACCTTTGTAGCTCCCGAAGAAGCTCAGCACCTCTGATCTGGCTGCTGTCTTGCTCCCAAAGCCCTTAAGTTGGACTAACGGTGCATGAAGAAAAAACACACTTATCAAAAAAGTGAATGCAGGGCAAATCTGAAGGTCGGATTTTTAGTAGGAGTAATAGCCAGGCCGGAAAATCGAAAATAAAGTAAGTGAGTATTGTCATGCATCAAAAACTCGAGTATAAATAAAGAAAGGACTAAAAAAATAGAAAGTAAAAATAGGGTTAAAAGTCTAAGAAGAAGTAAAAGTAAAAAAGTGAAAGTAAATTGAAAACGGCTTCCAGATTTCAGAAATAAAGCATTAATCTGATGGAACCTGATGGCGAGCCGAATTCAATCCTGCAGGTGCAGAAGATAAAAACAAAAAATTTAGGACCGGGTGCTTTGAATGATTTCAACCTCCCGATCAGGAACCAACAGATCACTTTTGCCGGATAATGTTTTTGACCCGTCTGTCCCATTCCGTGGACTCAAAAAGCTCCTTAAGTTCAGGAGAATCTTCGATAAAGCAGAAACCCCAATAAACCGCGGGCAAAAACTCGCGTTTCCATTGCTCCTTTTTCTTCTTGTCAAGGAACTGATAAGTTTCGGAAGATGAGAGGCGGCTTACGAAACCGAGAACTTTGACGAGGTCAGGAATGGTTTTCTGGGCAGAACCGAGTTTAAGGCATTTAAGCCTGTAACTGTCTATTTTCCTCATGTCAGGTTCAAATCCCAGGGTTCTCAGGATTTTGTTTTTCTCGGGTGCAGAAATGCGCCCACCTTCATATTTAAGGGAATTTAGAGCCTGGAGCTTCAGGAGCCACTCGACTTCCCCAAAAACTTTTGGCTTATGCTGCCTTGACACGTCTCCTAACCTGCGGTCTTCATAGGCTTCCCTTTTGAGCTTATTTATTTTGCCCGAAAGATCCGAAAGCTCTTCCGCATCCATGAGTTCTCTTACTCTGAACCGCAGGGTAGCCCTCATGAGTTCCCGCTTTTCGCGCTCAAAAGCTCCGATATCCTTTTCTTCGGTCAGGGCGAGCAGGCGCGAGAAATACTTTGACCTTATGGTAGTGGGAGGGAGCCTGACAGGCACTTCCCTGACCTGAGCACCTTTCTTTTTGCCTTTTCCTATAGCGCTGAAATCTACTTTGTTGATCTCTATTTTTCCTTCCTCGATTGCCAGAGCTGCATCTCCTTCGGAGAAAAGCTCTTCGAGGCGGATTTCGGGCTGGAGCATCTGGACCTGGTCAACTTTTTCCCCATTAAAAACCCCTTCTCCGAAACGCTGGTAAAGAGAATCGATGCTGTCCGAAATTTCAAAGATATTTCCTTTGTCTTTTCCAGAAACCGGAGAAAGCCTTGTAACTCTTCCCACCTGCTGTTCAAAGAGCCTCATGCTCAGGGTGGGACGCAGAAGGATGAGAGACTCAAGAGCCGGAAAATCAAAACCTTCGATAAGCATACCTACCGTGCAAAGGATATATGGCGGCTTTTTAGGGTCCCTGAAAGCTGCTAGAATTGCACTCTGTTCATCTTTAGGCAATTCTGAGGTTATAAAAGCCGAGTCTTTGAATTCCCCTTCAGGGGCATAGTTTTCAAAATTGAGAGGCAAGACAGGGTCAGGATCTTTGTCAACCTTCGGAGCTGAGATTTCTCCGTTAAAAACCGCAGCAGTAAGTTTTGCATGAAAAGCATTGATTTCTTCTCCTTCTGCCCCGGCACCATAAACTCTTTTCCTGACAGGTGCACAGAAGACAAGGGTCTTTGCGTTTCTGTGTTTTATCATCGAGTCATATACGTCTTTTGCAAGCTGTGTCCTTTTAATTACTTTTTTCAATTTGTCGGCTGTACTGCAGTCAAGGAAAAGGTCCTGCTTATCAAGTTCATCCAGCCCTTTTTCAAAATCGAAGATTTCAAAGATGTCTTCCGAACTTTCTGCGATCGTATACTTGAGGGGTGAAAGTTCATTATCAAGGATACACTCGGGCAGGGTCTTTGCGTAGACCTCCCTCATGTCTCCTGCAATTTCGTCCACGAACTTGACGTTTCCAACAACGCCCTGAAAAGGAGTTGCAGTCATACCCAGGATTTTAGTCCGCTCTCCGAACTCATTAAGGAAATCATTTCCTCTATTATTAATGAAGTTATGGATCTCATCCACAATTGCAAGGTCAGTGTATTCAAGAAGTAATTCTTTGATCTCGGAAGCCTGTTTTCCAAGCAATGTCTGTAAAGAGGCAAAGAGCACGAAACCTTTGCCATTTTCCTGCCCTGATTTTTTAATAGCTTCTGCAATTTCTTTTCTCGAATTCTTCTGTTCGGAAGAGAGGAGTGCACTGTTTGGAAAAAGAGGCCCGTCTTTTTTCCTGTCATAGTAAGTCTGGCTCAAAAGAGGGTTGTTTTTCGAGATCAGGAAAAGTACAAGCTTCCCGTCTTCGTAATATTTTTTCATTATATGTTTTGCAAGAAAGGTCTTACCCCAGCCCGTTGGAACTTTAATATAGCCTCTCTGGTGAGTTTCAAAATATCCCAGAATATCCTTAAAGATCCTTTTCTTATCTTCCCTTAAGGGCTCGAGCTCGACTATTTCCATGCCGGCTGCGGCTTCATTTGAAATTGTCATCAGTATGCGATCCTTATGCTTTTAACACTATGAGACTTTGAATAGATTCTAAAACCAAGCTACCTTTCAAAGAATTTTCCGGAAAACTGCATGCTCCATGCAAAGGAAACAGTGCATGCAACTGGAAAGATTCTAAGAATTAACTCCCCTCACATAAAATAACGAATAAAAATCTTCAGTCAAGAAAACTTAGACCGGATCTGGACTATCTCCTTTCACCACAAATAGAAAAGAGTATGTCCGAACTTCAATTAGCTAAAAGGAATCCCTTTTCATTAATATTAACTACGGCAATATAAGAATTACGGCGGAATAAGAGTTACTATAATATAAGTTTGTATATAAGTTTGTGGGATTTATAAATTTGTATTAAACCTTTAAAATATAGTAGTTATAAAAATATAAAGATTTTGAAAATACAGAGATCCAGAGAATTAAGGAGATTCAGAGGAAAGGCTCATTGTAGAGCAAGTATCCTT
>OBLN01000256.1_pt1 | contig 19354 bp, 16 predicted proteins | sample 1519301 | NCBI WGS metagenome assembly OBLN01 (sample SAMEA2452533, study PRJEB22499) | sediment metagenome | reverse complement strand
ATTTAACTTCTTTTTTCAGCTGCTTTTATAACTTTTCTATTCTTTCCTGCAGGTCCAGACATTGATTAATCAGAAGGCAATTGAAGCACCCGGAGAAAAGAAAACTTTCTGGAATTTTAAGTTAAATAATTTTAAAAATAAAGAGTTTTACCGTTAAGGTTTTCCGCTCAAATCCTGCATTTCTGCAGTTGGTCTATTTGAGCGGAATTGAACCTTTGGTGAATTGAAATAGCTACTATCTTTTTTACTTCATTTTAATGATATGTATTTGTAATTTAAAAACTTATTCCCTTATCTACTCAATTTAATAAATAATAGAGTAAATAAAAGGTTAAGCAAATAAATGATAAATTGGAAAGATTTTTTCACTCTTCCCAATTTATCAGTTTTTCAAGAAAACCTGCTTAACGCCACAGTTTTTCTTTTATCTGCTTAACCAGGGCGATGGTCTTATTAACTTGTCTCAAATTCGCATTAATCAGTATAAGACAATGCAGACAGATAATAAGAAACATCATTAATTCTGTAGCTATTTCAAGTCACCTCTTTTATGTGTGTGACTTTCGAACACCGACCAAAGTGTCCAAGAAGCCCGATAATAATTACAACATGTTCTTAAAAAAGATTCTCTTATTTTCACTGTCTAGCGAAAGCAGATGATTGCACAGAAAGCATAATATATCTCAGTACAAGTGTTTACTCAAAACCCAATCCGGTAATTGTAATTTTTTCTATCCTGCCAGCCTTCCCCTATAACTCAACAAAAATACGATACAAACATTAATAATATATAAATTAAGTATATAAAAAATATGTTCAGTTATTTCAGTATAAAAAAAAGATAATCAGGAGTTTTGGGAGTATAGAAAAAAGGAATTTTTAGTTATTTTAGTATCAAAAAAGAGAAAATCAAATAAGCCCGCGTCTGTTTAACTCACATGCCAGCCGGGTCTCCATCCTTAACCTGTTCTCCCTGGCTGATATCTTCCCGACTTCCCGGTTAAACTCTGCAGCCTGCCTATAGTTCCATAAGGTCTGCTCTGTAATGTTTAATTCTGCTGCAATGTCCTTATACTTTTTAGGCTCACATGCCAGGAGATAAGCAGCCCGCCTCTTTCTAGGAGTCCATTTAAACTTACTCATAGACCAATAATAAGCAGGATGTTATTTTTATTTACCTGCCTGTTTTTTTAAGTTTTTTGAAGAAATTTGAAGAAATGTCATAAAATAGGGCTATTTTCAGAAACTAAAACGATATGAAGAGGCATTTAATTAAAAAATACGTTTGCATACTATGCAATTTAAATCAAACGATAATGAAACGATTCGAAACGAAACCGAAACAAAACCAGGGTATTGAGGCTTTACCTGTATGCTTTTTCTATTGATTTTTCATATAACGAATCGAAACGAAAATACCCGGACAAATCCGGACAATTCCAGACATTCCCAGACAAAAGTATAGTGTTGTTTATCTCGTCCCTTTGTGATTTTATTCGTTTTCTATCAGTGAACTTAGACAAAAATCCGGACAAAAATTCTGAAAATGTGTTTTTGATTTGTGCACCCTATAGTGTGAATTTTGCAGCTGGAGGAAGTCACATATACACACCACCAATTGAGAAAAGAAAGGAGCATGGAAGGTTTACTTCCATCCTCGGGAACTTAGCCTTTCAGCATTACTTAATACAACTTGCTGCCCGTATTTTTGTTTGTAGCCTGGGAACTCTTTATTAAATTCTCCGACAAACACAGGGATATTATCAACGATTAAATTATACCTTGATCTTGCAAAATTTTTTAAGTCATTTCTCATTAACTCACAAGACGAAAGATTTTTCATAATGTCTGTCTCTTCGTTCTGCTCAAAAATTAGCGTTTTTTGCTCTCGGACAGGATCTAAGACAGGATGGTTTAAAACATCTTGTCCGTACTCCCCGCTATCGAAAAAACGCACACTAGGACAGGATCTTTTTAACTCGTTAGGCGTATTTTCATTTTTTCCATTTTGCGCTACTTTTACTGTCTCTATATTATCACAATTAATTTGATTATTTTTTGTTGCAAAACCTACACAGGAAATTAGATCTTGTCCGTAGTCGTTTTTTGTGAGATTTTCCGTTATCGGTTGACTTGATTTTTTCGGACAAGATCTATTATTTTGATCTTGTCCTAGATCCTGTCCGAAATCGTCTTTTTTGTTTTCTTTTTCATCGTCTTTGTTAATTTCTTCAGGCGTTTTGAGTCTGATATTATCCCAGTACGTGGCTTTCTTACTACCATCAGCCTTCACATTTTCTCTGTGGCTTGTGTACCCCATTTTATTCAATCTTCTCGAAAATTCGATCTTAGAAACATGGGGTTTTCTGTTTGATATACTCCAATCGACATACGCTAAATATAGAACCGTACTGTCTATATCACATTCTGATGCTGTCGTGCGCTCTTCCATGAAAAACGCCACTGGGTTACTGTTTAAAATATATTCTCGTTCGGTTTCCTCAAAGGTCTTGTTATAGCTGAATTTGTCATTTTCGTACAGCCTTTTAAGCCCTTCAAGTGCCACATTCAGAAATCCGGATAATTCAGCATCGGTTGTAAGTTTTTGAATTAATCTTTTGTCGTCTTTGTTCGTTCCTCTGAACTTGTTTCCGAACTCGATTAAACAGAATCTTTCATAGAAAGCAGGATCTTTAGGACCTTCAGGTATTTTGTTTGCAGAAAAAGTTAATTTTGCTTTGTTCTTGAATTTAAACGGATCCTGGTATTTGTTTTCAGCGTCTATAGTGTCTAATCCGCTTACTAATTTTTTGAAAACTTCGGTCTTATGCATTTTGGTACTTGGTATATCACTGCATATGTTTACTCGCTTCCCGTAAAGTTTTGCAGCTCTGTACTTGTCCTCTTCAATCTTCTGCAGGCTCTCAGATGAAGCATTTTCCCCGCCTATGAAAGTTTCAAGCATGCTTGCAAAAACACTTTTGCCGGTCCCTGGTATCCCGTAAAGCATGAGCGCTTTTTGATAGCTTACATCGGTTGTCAGACAGTAACCAGCCCATTCTTCTAAAAATGCAATGTCTTCTGATTTTGCTACATCCTGTAAGAACTTTTCAATCTGTGGACATTCTGCTTTAGGGTCATAATTTACGGGAATTTGGCATATTGTTTTTATTCCCGGGTTATGTGCCTCAAACTTCCATTTATCCAGGTTGAAAAGGCAGTTTTTGAAGTTGATGTATTTTTCCTGAAATGTGTCTATAAGCTCTCTGGGAATATGCGTATAAGCCCTTATATATGCTAAAACCTCGTTCACATAACGAACTGTCGCTTTAGGTATATGCTCTGGCAAGTCGAAATCATTGTTTATACTCTTCCATTTCTCTTTATACATCAAACAATAAGCATCTCTTATCAGAGTGCCTAATATTGCCTCTGTGCCTTCGCTTCGGTAGACACCGCCTTGATAAAGGTAAAGCTGTCCGTTATCTCTCATTGAAAAAATATGATTTTCTTTCCGGATCCTTTCCGCCACTTCGTCAAAATGTACTATTATCTTTTCTGGCCTGCCTTTGCCGGATTTTCCTTTCTTTTCCGGGTTATAAGTCTCCGTTACTCCCTGTAGTGCCTTGTCTATTGTCCGGTTCCGGTAGTTTGCAACTTCCCATTTATCAGCCCTGTATAGTCCAGATCCCCGGAAAATACTATCAATTTGCCCAGGATCCTGAGTATAAAAAGCAATTAGAGAACATAGTGCTTGATCTGCTTCACTCTGTGACTTGTACCCGGATATATTCCCATTATAAAGGCTTTTAAACTTGTCTGAATTTTTCGCCCTGCTTGCTATATCAATTATTTCAGAATCGGATAAGTTTATTTTCTTCTCAGGTTGTTTCTTACTTCCAGTATTCGGCTTTTCATCCTTAAACCATCTGTAGTAAAGAGCGTTTACGGCTCCCTGTGCTTGGTTAATCTCTGTTGGTGCTCCATTCATTACATTTCCTGTGACTGTGAAAAACCTCCCTGAATGATACATCTCCCTGCCTAATTCCTGGTTATTTTTTCCGGTTCCTATTTTTCCGTCTTTATCTGGTTCGAGTGGGACCATTCCCTTAACCATGACGTGAGCGCCTTCGCCACTTGGGGAGATTTCAGTATAAGAATTCAGGCTTTTTATTTCTTTAAGTGCCTCTGGGTTCCATTCCCCGGTTTCATGGTCTTTCACATGGTCGAAATCTAAGCCCATTATCCCGGAGTCCTGAGAGAAAACAAATCCTACGCCATCGAATTTATCAGGGAATCTGTCAAGAGTTTTGATAACATTCTCGAAGCTTTCCCATGTATCCGGGTTTGTGCTTTCTGCTTTTTTACCGTTTACCTGGTAAGGTACTTTTGTTTTCTTAATCTCCCCTTTGCTGTTTTTCCTGTTTTCGTATTTCCAAATGACCCAATTTTTCAAGGCCTTTATTTCTTCCGGGATAGAATCCACTTTCACAGGGAGAGGCAAATTATAGCCTCCTGTAAGCTCTTACTCTTCGCGCTCTCGCTGGCCTTCTGCGCCTGCAATTCTTGCAGATATCCCCGATAACGTCCGCGTCAATATACTTGTTTAAGTCCGGCTCTTCCGGTCTGTTGTCCTGCAGATCGGGCAGGTAATGAACCGTGTCTCTCTGCTTTTCCCCGTAAAATGAATCTAAAAAAGAAAGCGAGGGAGACATTAACAGCATCTCTCCACGTATCGAAAGCTTAACCACGATTCAAAAACAGCCGCCGCCCTATCGTCTAACGCCTTGTATATCTCAGGATATCTAACCGGGTCCACCTGTGAGAGCTGCATCTCTAAGGTTTGCCAGGTGAAAAAAACCGCCTCTCTCGTTGATGTAATGAGGGAATCCGGAAGGGTTAAAAAATCGTTCGAACTGTCGAAATTATAGACTTCTTCAGAATATTTCCGAGTATTACTTTTTTTCTGATTCATGGTATCAACTTCCTTGAAATCAGGAAGCAGAGCCACGCCGAAAACCAAGACATCCGTAATTTATTTTTTGATGTCCCTCGAAATCTATTTATACCTTTCAAATTAATGTATATGATGTTATCAGTTTTCTTAAAGACTGATACAATTTGATTGATTGGAAAGAGAAAGGTTAAATAGTTCGTTAGCCTACTAACAAAGGGGTTTGTTAGAGCTAATCTATTGGTTTTCGGCTCTTTGGAGTTTGAGCCCTCCAAAGGGTCTACTTAACCTTATTCTGTTTTATTGTTTCTTCTGTTCGCTTTTTTGTTTAACATCCAATCTTGCGAAAGTAATCTGGAAATTCTTTCCTAAGCACTTCGTCCAGAATTTCATAAACATACTTCTTTCGCTCAGCTGCAATAATATTTAATACTTGATTTCCTTCCGGCGTTACGTTTGCCTTTACGTAATTTGCTTTTGGTCTCATTCCTGCACACCCTCTTATATACTAGATATATGTAACTAAGTATATAAACTCTTCTACACTTTCCAGAATTCCAGACTGCTTTCAGGAAAACTTATGTAGGTAGGTTAGAGAGTTACTAGAAATAAAATTTAAATGCCCGTATAAAATTAGACGGGGATAATCAAGCGTTAATAATTTTCGTTATAAGCTTTCCCATGTATGTACTCCTGGTCACATCTCCGCGTCTTTCTTCAATTCGCTGAAAGGTTTCAGGGTCCACATATGCTGTAACTGCGAATTTTTGCCCTATCATAGTTTTCAGTGTGCCTGTCATTTGCTGCCCTCACCTCAATGGGTTAAATATAATAGTTAGACTAAAGTATATAAAGGAAAATTGACGTCGTTTTTTGTGAAAATTCGCGGAAAATCATGAAAAGCCAGAGTCTGACAAAATCGCTTTTGACTGCCAACAACGCTAAAAAGAATTTTATGAATGACAGGTTTCTAATCTGGTATTCTACAAAGTAAGAGGATCTATATTTCAATGAGTGAGGCTATGCTACAGTTGAAGTTGGAAATGAAAAGACAACTTTATAAAAAACAACTACTGGATCTCACATGCTAAAAAGGTGAAAGTAAACGGAGTAACAAACTGAGAAATAAGAGGGTTTAAGGGGATTAAAATCCCCTTTCAAACAGCAGGAACTACTTTTACATTTACCTTATTCCCTTTATAAGTATTCCCTATCAAACACTCCGGAACTGCGCCCACGACTTGAACACCTATAGTACAATAAGAAAATGTATTTCCCGTTATCGTTGTGCAAGTCGCACATTCTTCGAGTTTCAGACCGATTGGAGCTTTATTTATCTTGTTTCCCGTGACGACATTATCATAGCACTCATAAAACGAGATCCCGCACCCGAAAAGCTGATTATTGACTACCTGATTATTCGAGCAGGTTTGCCCTCCAAATGAAACTCCTTTTCCATATATATAATTATTCCGGACTATATTATTACCTATTACATCATAGCTGATACCGTTTTTTGTAATGTTGAATCCATTAATATTCCCAGAAGCCGGGCCCCAGAAAGAAAAGCCGTACACTTTTGGGTACTTGTAACAGGTTGAGGTTTTCTCACCCTGGAAGTACAGCAACATATCCGGTCTATTGATTAACACCGTTTCCGGGTAAGATCCTGAATACACATAGATTGTATCTCCAGACTTCGCAGCATTTACCGCGCTCTGGATAGTCTTGTATTGTTTCCCGCCGCTATCGTCTACTGTGAGAGTAGCGGCTGAAGCTGTACATGTAAGAAGAGTAAGAATTAGTAATACTATTAGGAATTTTTTCATATAAGACACCGAAAAAAGAGAATAGAAGTTTAAAATTTAAACCTGTCCAAATGTTTCAACTATTCCTATTATCTTCGGTTGCTATATGTTAGAGGTATTTTTTAAGATTCTTTTCTAACATTTGTTTTTACTGCTCTGTTTTGTTTAATCACATGCAAGTAAACAGAAGTTGGAAGTTCTCCAGCTCAAAAAACGTAATTACTCTTTTTTTATCTTCTAAAATAAATCCTGATTCTGTCAGCAACCTTTAACCAAAGAGTGTCAACAACGAAAAAACCGATTATAGCAAGCAGTTTCGGAAGCTGCCAAAATGAGCCAGGAACTACAAAAGCAAATGTGCTACAGGTCATTATAAACCCGAAGGCATAACAAAACATTCTCGCAGGGATGCTGAGAGAAGGCATAATAAAAATAGAACAAGGGACTATAAAAAATTAATTAAATAGTAAAGTGAGTTTGCTGTTTTATATTCGATTTCCTAATAAGGAAAAGCCTTTACTTACCGATTTTACCCTGATATCTTGCAATGCCTGACAGCTGCAGGCCTGCTTTAGTAGCACAAAAGGGATAAAATTTTACTGCAGGTCCTCACGGATCCGGAGAGGATCCAGCCAGGATAAAGAGAAAAACAAGAGCAAACGAAGGAATACAAAAAGGGAAAAAGATAAAAGATCGTCATTGATGGGAATTAATTTAGCGTCACATTCATTTTTTTGTAGGTCTCCAAGGTATCCCGCTGTCGCTTCCTTTAATGCCTTTCGAAATGAAGAAAGCTCTCAATTCATCAACTGTTACTTTATACGTTGTTCGTTTTATGTCACTATGCCCATCAGGGGAAAATACGAGATAGTTATCATATTGAGTTAGCATTATTTGACCATCAGAAGATATCTCAATTTTCTCCCCGGTAAGCTCTTCATCCTCATATCCACCCGTATATTCTTTCCATATCTGATGTATGATTATTTCGCCTTTCATATTAGTTTCTTCGATTTTAACCACTTATCTAACACCTTTCAACTTATTACACTTTGCAAGTATATTCATATACTGATGAACGGTTACAGTATATTCCGCTGCTTCTGTTTCTTCTCCGTTGTTTTCAGTGACGAATTTAATTTTATATTGAATCATTCGCCCTCTTCCCCATGAACTATGATTGTAACATCCTTTCCCTTGTTCGGAATTCCCACAGAAAAGGGAGCCCCCACAGAATCAACCAAGCAAGAAAATACCTGGTCCTCCGGGCAGATCTCCACAGAAGAACCCGAGAATTCTTCAAGGTCCCGGAAGCTCCGGACCTTCTCCAGCCCTTCTATATGCTTGTGTCCTATAATTACCGTGCATGCCTTCCCAGCATTCACAGCTCCCACGCCTGCAGGGATTCCCCGAGCATTTACGGACCTGAAAAAGATTTTATCTGAAGGGTTCAAGTGCATGGTTAATTTTCGGTATTGCTTCGGCCAGGGTTCCGCTTTGCCTGGTCTGTTTGATGGTCTTTCAGTCATTTTTCAGCCTCAATATTCTTTATCAATAGTGGAGCGCAACATTTACCACTTTCGGAAAAGAAAAATTAAAATTTTAAGAGGTATTCTTTTTCGTATTCCTCTCTGAAGTTTGCACAGGTTCTTAATATGCTGTCTTGCCCTGGCCTGTTAATCCTCATCATGCTAGGGGTTACAAGTTCAAAGGTAAAACCGTATTCTGTTTTGTAGTGCTCCATTCCAGCCCTGAGCCATTCATTAAAGCTCATTGGTTCAGGTTTCTTCATCGGTCTGCCATACTTCCTATATTCCCAAGCTTTCTGAGTTGCTTTAATTCTTGCAAGTTCTCTCGTGTATCCTGTTGCGCTCATAATTTTACCTCTATTTATTACATACACAAGTAAAGTATATAAACTTTTCTTAGGAAAATAAAAACGATACCCGGAGACTGAACAATTCTAAGCCCTTTAGAGAGGCTTTCAGGAGTGCCGGAAAAACGAACCTACGCCAATAAACCAGAGCGTTTAATGGTGAGCCTGAGAATAAGCCAAAATTGAGAAAAATAGCCTGTGAAACAGAAATTAAACAATTTTTAGAACATGAACTTAGACAAAAACCAGGACAAAAATTCAAAAACATATTTTTGATTTGTGAACTCTATTGTGTGAATTTTGCAGCATGAGAATTAGCCAATATTCAGGAGTTCCACGCGCTGCAAATGAAACATACCCTTAAAAAATCCTCTAAAATCTTCCGGCAATCACTTACCAAAAACGAACTTCAAGTTTTACAAAATTCGTATGAAAAATAGAAAGTTTTGTAACACCGCATATATAAACAGATCTACTTTTTACCTTCGTTTCCTGTGGAAAAGTGAGTTTTTAGGAAGTCCAAAAAAATGACAAATTAAACATGGATTTTTCAAGGATTTTGTTTACTCAACAAATAAAAACGCAACCGGTTAAACGTGCCTATGTGTTTTGTTCACAAGTCATTCCAAATACTATAGACAGGATCTTAAAAAACGTTAGCAATAGCTTTGATATTTCGACATTGGTATTTTACCCGCCGATACGTGTATGCTTTACCGCAATAAAACCTGAAGAAACACATAGCCATTTTTATCTTCATTTATTTATATATTATACCGGATGTATTAAAAGCGGTACTAAAACATGTTTAAAACGTGCTTAACTTGTATCATCTGTTTTTATTCATTTTGATTTTAATGTTAACCCATGAAAACAAAACAGACTAAACTAGTATCTGGATTAGCAACGAATCTTAGTCCTGATACAAGTGAAGATTTAGAAGTTAGTGAAATAATTGAAAGTTTTAAAAAAGAATTTTTAATCATAAAAAACATGGGTTTCGTTAAGTCTCATAGAGAAAACAACACTGGAATAGGGAAAACATTTGAAGATTTAATAGGTATTAAAGAAAATAATAGAAAACTTGCAGATTATAAAGATGTTTTAGAGCTGAAGTGTACTAGAAAACATTCTCAAAGTAGGCTAACCTTATTTACTGAAAAACCTACTTATCCCAAAAATGTGAATACATACTTAAAAGACACTTTTGGACAGCCAGATCCCAAATATCCTCATCTAAAAGTAATACACACAACGGTTTCCTCAAAATATAACACTTTTAAGGATGAATTAGGATTTAAATTAGAAGTAGATTATAAAGAAAAAAAGTTATTCATTAGAGCAATTGACTTATGCACAAAAGAGTCTCTAGATATGGAAATATATTATACGTTTGAAGTATTAGAGAAACTTGTTGAAACAAAATGCAAATATATAGCTTGTGTAACTGCAGAAGTAAATGAAATTGATGGGACAGAATATTTCCATTATATTCATGCTACTATACTAACAGGTTTAACATTTGAGAAGTTTCTATTGTTTATAGATAACGGATGGGTTGAATATGATATTCGAATAGGCAGTTATAAATCAGGGAAAAAGATTGGGAAACCACATGATCATGGATCAGGTATGAGAGTCAAAAAGAATTATATAGATAAAGTATTTCATAAAGTTGAGTTATGATATTATTTACCAAACTTCCCTAAGATGTGAAATATTTGGTCATAACAATCTACGCTTTTGTTATAACCAAATATTAAATTTTTTATTAATTATATTGAATATTACTCTTTTTCCAGTATGACAATATATTCTTCATTCATTGTCGATTTTAACTCACCTTTTACATTTGTTGGACTATTTTTTTTAGGCATCCTCTTATTAGGGATGTTTCGAACAATTGTCTTATGGTGCTTATAACCGTTACTAGCTTGAAATAATTCTACGATAATGTCATCAGTCGGTATTTTTACACCCTTAACAGTCCGATTTCCAACAACAAAACACAAAAATCCACCTTTTTTCATTACCCGATTAATTTCATTAACGCACATGTTAAAATCGATATAAAAACTTAAAACATCTTTTGCTCTTTCGGGGTCTTCAGATTTAATTTCAATTAATGTTTTTTCTAATGATGGAGACTGAAGTACGTGTTCTAAATTTTTGGTTGGTATGCCTCCTAGACAAATTTTATCAATTTGACGAACTTCTTTAGATTCAAAACCAAGCCATTCTAAAGACAAGCGGGAAAACTGCCCATATGCTACTGTAGTTCTACTGTCTCCATAAGGAGGTGATGTAATTATAATATCTACAGAATCAGATGGAATTGAGGTCTTATATCTTGAATCCTCGTCTAATATTTTAATCTCACATAGATGAGCTTCATTGTTAAAGATGGCCATTTGCTTTATATTAGAACTTAGTTTTACTTCAAATTCGGATAGAGTGTCTGGATTATGTTTATGTAAAGAAGCTTCAGCTATCCGATATAGTTTGAATTCTCCATTTCTCGTGTTTGAAACATATCTCACAGTTTCAGAAAAAGCGACTAAGCAGAAATCCTTAATATTTTTTTCTAGATCTTTGTCTGTTAATTCTATTGACTCTATACATTTTTTAATTATTGCTAAATCTGTAATTACATCTTTTTTAAACCAATAATCTATGTTACCAAAAGTAGGAGTTTTGATATTGGTTTGACAAAATAGAAGATCCCGCTTTAATTCACAGCATTTATTGATTAATTTTTTAGTTTCATCCAACAAAATTTTCTCATCGATTGGAGTTGTTTTCACTTTTGCAATCAAACGTGATAATGGGTTTATATCAACTCCATAAGCAATTTTAAAATTACTGTGTAATTTTGCCTCGACTAGTGCAGTACCAGAGCCCATAAAAGGATCAAGTAGCACAGTCGACTTCTCACCATATATTTCGATGAGCCTTCTTGCTATTTGCGGTATCATCATTGCAGGATAGGTGTGGAAGCCATGGGTACTTATTTTTGTGTCATCAGTTCTAAAATCCCACGAAATATCCATATATTTTATCTCATCCATTGATGACACCCTATCCTATAATCTCAATTACCTTTTTGCCTAAATCTGTTAACTGATACAATCTTCCTTTCTTTGCAGATTCATTTAAACAAGTAATTAATTTTCTTTCTTTTAATTCACTCAAAAACATGCTAACATGATTTAACCGGATTCCAGTGTTTTTAGAAATATCAGAAGGCGTCATGATATTATTTCCTATTGAAATAAGTATACTGCATCTATGGTGTGACGATTTCACCATAGATATCGCGTCAATTAGTTCTGGTTCCATGTTTAGTGTCTTATATACATACTATATTATACATGTTTAATACATTTTAAATACATCATACACACGATTTTAGTATAAAACATTTTTTAGATTATTTTTATTTATTACTTAGGGCTTATGCACATGAAGTTTTTAAGATATAGTTTAGACAGTTGAAAGTTTAACACCGTTTTTTTCAGTTTAACTGCTTAAGTCCTATTGGTGAAATATTCCCATAACTGCTTTAATTATTGAGATAAAAAAAGATATTTACTGACTTTTGTGTTTATCAAGAATCTTTTGAATCAGAGTCGTTACCGCTTCTACATACTGCCCAAAAGAGTTAACTTGTCCATAGTATCCATCTGCATCAATAGTATTCCAATCTCCATTTTCATCAATTTCCAAAACTTCGACAGCAACGGGCACGTCATCGAAACATGGAGTCGCAAATACTTTATATTTATCTGAATACCACACGGCAAGTTCCCCTGCCATATCTTCATCCTCTGTTAATTTAAAATCAATCCCATTTACTTCCATAGTTGCCTTATTGAAAAATGGGGTTAAATCTTCCATCGTGAACATCGTGTCTACTCCATATTCTTAGATCATAACATATTAAAATAAATCTTATAGGTCATTTTACAAGTACTTGCTTATATTTTTGCATATTTATAAGGTGTACTTTTCTAAACTCAATCGTTCTGCATACTATGATAATATCAGGTTTTCTGTCGATCAACTCTCACGTTAACAGCAAAAAACCGTAAAAAACACATTGGTAAAAAAGGTGTACTCAGATTGTACTCATACGTACTCAGGATGTACTCGCATGTACTCAGGATGTACTCAAACAAAAATCTTAAGAGTACGGTGTACTCAAATTGTACTCACATGAGAGAAGGTCAGAAAAGAATTAACGTTTATCTCCCTGAGGACCTGTACGCCCGTGTACTCAGATCTGAGTACAAAGATATGACCGAAGCCGTAATTCAGGGATTGACTAACCTTTTAGAGACTCAAGGAGAGGACTTTAAGAGCACATCTGATACAAACACCCAGGATAGCTTTAATCCTCTTCAGGAAGAGCTTATCAGGAGCTTGAGGGACCACATTACAAGCCTAGAATCTCAGATCATGGTAAAAGATGAGCAATTGAGAACCCAGGCAGTACACCTTCAAACTGTACTCACTCAGAAGTACATTGCTCCACCTAAGAAAGAGAAGCCAGCATATGAGAAGAAGGAAAGCAGGCCAGCACAGAAGAATAATGCAGAACTGTCGGACATTAATGCAGAACTGTCTGAGAAGGAAAAGAACATCAAAGAAGTAACATGTTTGAATTGTGGAAAGGTCTTCACAGCTGCCAGATCAACCCGGATGTACTGCTCAGGAGCATGTAAGGAAGCATACCGCCGAAAACTGAAAAAAGAAAGTCAGTAATGAAAGTTTAGATAATTGCCTTTCTATGCTTTAATTAAAACCCAATCCGGCAATTTTAATTTTTTCTATCCTGCCAGCATTCCCCTATAACTCAACAAAAATATTATATAAACATTAATAATATATAAAATAAGTGTATAAAAAACATATTTAGTTATTTTAGTATCTAAAAAGGAATTCTTAGAATTTTTAGACCATCAAAAAAGAGAAAATCAAATAAGCCCACGTCTGTTTAACTCACACACTAACCGGGTTTCCATCCTTAACCTGTTCTCCCTGGCTGACATCTTCCCTACTTCCCGGTTGAATTCTCCAGACTGCCTATAATTCCATAAGGTCTGCTCTGTGATGTTTAATTCTGCTGCAATGTCCTTATACTTTTTAGGCTCACAAGCCAGGAGATAAGCAGCCCGCCTCTTTCTAGGAGTCCATTTAAACTTACTCATAGACCAATAATAAGCAGGATGTTATTTTTATTTACCTGCACGTTTTTTTAAGTTTATTGAAGAAATTTGAAGAAATGTCATAAAATAAGGCTATTTTCAGAAACTAAAACGATATGAAGAGACTATATATTAAAAAATATGTTTGCATACTCAGAAGAAAATTGATACATGGGATTGATATTAAGCAAAAATAACGAAATGAAACGAAACGAAAGTGAAACAAAAACCGGGTATTGAGGCTTTACCTGTATGCTTTTTCTATTGATTTTTTGTATAACGAATCGAAACGAAAATTCAGGGACATATCAGGACAAAATCCGGACATAACACGACAAAATTATAAAACTACTATTTACCCTCAATATGATTTTATTCTTTTTTCCATCAATGAACTTAGACAAAAGCCAGGACAAAAATTCTAAAAACGTGTTTTTGATTTGTGCATCATATAGTGTGAATTTTGCAGCTGGTGAAAGTCACATATACACAGCATAGATTGAGAAAAGAAAGGAGCATGGAAGGTTTACTTCCATCCTCTCATATGCAACCTATTTGCGTTATAGCCTATTGCATCCTGCCCGAGTGCCTTTTTATATTCCGGAACTTTCTTATTAAACATTCTTATAAACTCGTCAATATCTGGCACAATTCCTTTGTATTCGTCCCATGCGAATTTTATTAATGCACGTTTCAACAGGCTTACTATGTCAGAATTCAAAACACCCTGGTCAGAATTCAAAAATTGACCGCTATCAGTAGGCTCAGAATTCAAAACTACCCGGTCAGAATTCAAAGGCTTGACGCAAGCGGGAGGCTCAGAATTCAAAAAATCATCAGAATTCATAGGTTTTGATGTGGTATCAAAAACATATGTATCGTTTTCCATTTCCTCAGAAAAAGTATTGTTATTTTCTCCTTTCTCTTCTTTATCCACCTTTTTCTGATTTCTGAGGTTATTATTATTAGTTTTATTATTATTATTCGTTATCGGTTGAATCGGTTTCTCAGAATTCAAGGGTTTTGAATTCTGATGATTTCTGATGAATTCTGAAGACCTTTTTTGATTTTTGACTTCCCGCTTCCACTTCTCAAGCTCTCCGGAGTTGTCTTTAAGCCTGTAGATCTGATAAGGATCTTCCTTAAAAGCCTCCTCGAGAGCTTCAGCTATTTCATAATCACAATTTACAAACGTCCCATTTTTGATAGTGTTTACAATATCCGCGTTTTCTGGGAGCCCGTCAAAAAGATCGCCGTCATAAGTATAGCATAATGCTCTAGTCTTTCCAGATCCCTTTATCTCGTATCCTTTATCATCTAGTTTGTTTGGTATCTCTACTTTATCATAAAGGAAGCCTGGGACCTTCTCTTTAAATCCCTGTTTGCCTCCTGTCCGGTCCCCTAACAGGATTCTTTTTAATGATGAATCAGATTTTTTAAACCTGCCCGTCTCTTTCAGGTATGCGAAAAGTCTTTTATGTGGTACTCCTTCGCCATCATAGGCTTTACACATTTCATATATAGAATAGAGTATTACAATCTCCTCATCGGTTAGCATACATGAATTGTTTTGAGCTACATGTGAATAGATGGAAACTGCTCTTTTCCAGTCCGCCAGGGTCCCTATTAAATTTCCGTTTACTGTTTCCCTTCGCCTGTAGTTGAAAGCTGTAACTGATAACAGTACATCTAAAAATTTTTCTTGATTCCTTTTCTTTGACTCTTCGCTCCAGGTAGAAACAAAACCATAAGCAGAGAATACATTATACAGGTTGTCACATATGTATTCTAACATACATCTACAGACTAAAACTTCCTCGTTACATTCTTCCGGGATTGCTCCTAAACATCTTCCTTTCTGCTTATGGTTTACTTCGTGGTCGTGGTCTTCCCCGCTTTCAGTGTTTGAAAATATGAATCTAGTTCCTAGCTGAACATCGTCTATACTATCGACAGATGATAGCCAAAAGTTAACCCTCTCCGGAATTGACATTTTAGCTGGCTTCCCGTCTATGACGGTATCCATTATAGTTGGCTCTTCAAAATCAGCTGTTACCTTTTTTATGGTTGATATCACGCCTTTATCTGCAAGGTCTATATCATCAGTGTAAAGGATTGTCCCCGGTAACAGGTCTTTCATGTAGTAAAGGACCTTAGGAGAAAATGTAGTAGATCTGAATTTCCAAGTAGGGCATAATTTACCCATTGATAAGCAAGCGTGGCTTTTTCCGGATTCTGCATCTCCCGAGGGCTTTTCATGAATTCCAAGCCCGGCATTTAGAACTTGAGTACATGCTATAGAGCAGGCCAGCATTTCCCCTAAGTTCCTATCCCCTACGTGTATTTTGTTCCACGTATCGCATATGTAAAGGAAGGGATCTTTAGTGTCTAGTATTTCATTTGCTTTCTTGATTACTTCCTCAGGGTATTCCTTAAGCCGTTCCTCTAATGGAGGGAGTTCGCGCTTTGTATTCTCTTCATTTCCTTCTTCTTCGCCCGTGCTGGCTTCTGTTGGTGTGTCCCTGGCTTCCTTATTCCTCTCGCTTATAATCTCTTTAACCGCTTGCTTAATATCCTTTCCTGTAAGCTGAAATTTCATCCGGACTTCATTGTTTAAGAAAGGTTCTAATTCGTCCGTTTGCATTCCTGAAAGGTCATTCTTTGCGAATTTTTTAAACTCCCTTATCTTCTCAATTATTTTTGTGCTCTTGGTTATTCCTACTGCTGCCTTGCTTAACTTGTATTCCCATAGATTAAAAGCAGTATCGGAAGAGGACATTACTTTTAATAAAGCCTCTTCTGAATTGTCCCTCAGGTATTCGGCTACATCTACCTTTTCGACTCCTTCAGGTCTTGGCAGTATCACAATTATAGCGGTTATACCTTCGGCTTCTAGCGTCTCGGCTGTTTTCGCTGCTCCCTTCTCCCCGGATTCGTTTTTCTCGCTGTCATTGCAGATGTAAACCTTTTCTTTTCCTTTTGCTAAGTCTAAAAGCCTGGGTATGTCATGCTTAGGAAACTGCGTGGTTATGGGAGATATTGCAGGAAGGCCTGCACAATGAAGTGCTAAACAATCCCCCACGCCCTCCGCTATTATAAAATAAGGTTTACCTCTTACCGTGTCCTGGCCGTATATGATATTATTCTGAATTGTCTTACTTACGTAGGGGTGTTTTTCGCTGTGTGTCTGCAGCTTCTTATACTTTTTATTGTCATTTTCTCCCCGGTCCCACTCAGGAGTATTTGCCGTAAGCCTTGCGATAAAATAAACAATTCTGCTGTTTTTAAAATATGGGTATGTTATACGGTGTTGAAAATAAGGATTTCCTCGGTTCCCTGTTTTTGAATAAACTAGCCCGCTTTTTATTAGAAGCGCGTCATCAAACCCTTTAAGATCATCGTTTCCTACTGCGTACCCTATACCATGTTCTTTGGCTTGTTCTGCCGTTAGTCCATGTCTTTTAAGCAGGTCTTTTAATATTTCCGGGTTGTTCTGGAGGTTATTAACCCATCTTTCATTTACTTTCTCAAGTAGGGTAATAATTTCCTCTTTCTCTTGGTATAGGGCTTTATCTTCTTCCGAGTAATCACTTAAGGTTATACCTGCCTTCTCTGCTGCAACTTCTAAAACGTCTATTACGTCTTTCCCTCTCGGGCTCGAAGTTCCTATAAGCTCGTAAGCAATCCAATTAAAAGCTAAACCGCCTTCCCCTGTGGCTTTATCATGCCATTTCTGCTCACTTGGAGTGATTATTAAACTTGCTCCTGATTGGCTGGTTCTGTTTGTGTGAGCTGTGTATCTGTCACCGGATCCCTGAAAATTAAGAGCTTTTGGACTGCTTCGGATAAGGTCAACTATATCAAAACTATCGTTTATTCTATCAATGTCTTCGTTTATGCTTATTGAGGCCAATTTATAGCCTCCTATACGCTCTTACCCTTTGCGCCCTTGCTGGCCTTCCGCGCCTGCAATTCTTGCAGATCTCACCGAGAACTTCAGCATCAACATATTTTGTTAAGTCTGGCTCATCGGGTCCGCTGTCGTGTAGATCTGCCAGGTAATGAATTGTATTTCCTTGTTTTTCCCCGTAAAATGAATCTAAAAATGAGAGTGAGGGAGACATTTAAAAAGACCTCCCCAGTCTGCAGGCTTTCTTAATATCTGCCCTGCTGCAATCGTCCGGCTCTTCCGGTCTTTTACATGTGTACAGATCGAATAAAGGAGAATAACCCTTTTTGCAGCTGCAAGAATAAGCAGGGTTGCAATGAAAATTAGTTCCCTGTGTTGATGTGTTTAGAGTATCAGAGATTGAAAGGAAGTTCGAAGAACTGTCAAAGTCACTTAAGTGCACCTGTTTAAAACTAAAATTTTGTGCATTGCTAGTCATTGTTTGACCTCATTTATATACCAATTTATCCGAGACAAACAACAACGGGAAAATTATTTATTTAAGAAAAGCAATTACTCCTTTGCCGTAGGGGTAAAAAACTTTTCTTAAGTTTCTTTAACGCCGCCTTTGCGCCAACATTGGCGGTGTTTCCCGTTCTTGTTTTTCAGCAATTTTATACAACTTTTAATAAAATAATAATTTTAATTAACTCAATTTTACTTGTCATAGCTGTTTCTGCTACTTAATTAATTCAAAATGTTATTTTGATTTTTGTTTCTTTGCTCTTCGTGGTACATCCCAATAAGGACTTCCACAATTTGCGCATGTTCTCGGAAGTTTACCCTCGTACCGAGGGAGCCATTCATAATCACAGCGCAGGCAGTGAAGTTTTTTTATTTCCACTGTTCTAATAGGTTCAACTGCTTCAGTCATATAGATTAGTCTATATGTTTCAATCTATAAATACTCTTCCACAGTATGAATAATACATCAATGCAAAGAGTTTAATTTTTAGATCTTCGTTTTTTAGAAAAGCATCATCAATGCCGTTTTTCTGTTGGTAATTTAATTATGCTTTTCTGTTATTTATATTTAATTTTATAATAATGTTAAATTTTATAAAATCTGACTGTTATTAAGCAAAATAAATAAATTTTTATTTGTTAACAGTGTGAACTGTATTATCTATTTCATTGTATATAAATCTTTACTGCCGCCCGCTATCGGTTTTATTCGCCCGGGTACGAACAGTTTAGATCTGTTAGATACGAACAATTTTACATAGAAAAAACGTTTACTTTAAAAACGTTCTCCATTTAGGAAAAGCCTTTACTTACTGATTTTGCCCTAATATCTCGTAAGGCCTTACATCTTCAGGCTTTCTATTATGACACAAAAGGGATAGAATTTTACTGCAGGCCTTCACGTATCCGAAGGGGGAGCCAGTCAGGGAGAAGAGAAAAACAAGAGCAAGAGAAAGAATACAAAAAGGGAAAATGGAAAAAGATAAAAGATTGTCATTGATGGGAATTAATTTAGCGTCACATTCATTTTTTTGTAGGTTTCCAAGGTATCCCGCTGTCGCTTCCTTTAATGCCTTTCGAAATGAAGAAAGCTCT
>OBLN01000255.1_pt1 | contig 19412 bp, 19 predicted proteins | sample 1519301 | NCBI WGS metagenome assembly OBLN01 (sample SAMEA2452533, study PRJEB22499) | sediment metagenome | reverse complement strand
TATTCGCTGGATGAGCTTAAGAATCAGATCCCCGGAACCACATCCGCTTGTTTTGAACCGAGTATCGATTACGTGGTCTGCAAAATACCACGCTTCAACTTCGATAAATTCCCGGGCGTGGATGAAGAGCTTTCAACCCAGATGAAAGCAGTTGGAGAAGTGATGTCCATTGGGCGAAATTTCCCGGAAGCTCTGAACAAAGCGTGGCAATCACTGGAAGTGGGACGTGATGGATTAGGTGCTGACGGCTACGAGGAATTTGATCGAAAAACGGTCCGTGAACGCTTGCTGAAGCCCTACTGGGATCGCTCGATGCAGATCCGTAATGCTTTCAAAATGGGGGCTTCGGTTGAAGAAATTGCCGATATCACCAAAGTAGATCCGTGGTTCCTGCAGCAGATCCGGTATATGGTCTCGCTGGAAAATAGAACCGAAGGGCAAAGCCTGAAAGAGATCACCAAGGACGATTTCTTTGAGCTGAAACAAGCGGGATTCTCCGATTCTCAGATAGCGTATCTTCTCAGCAAAAGCGGTGAGAAAGTAGATGACAAGAAAGTCCGTGATCGACGAAAAGAATTGGGCCTCACCCCTTCCTTTAAAATGGTAGATACCTGTGCGGCCGAATTCCCGGCGCAGACCCCGTACTACTACTCTGCTTATGAAGGTGAAAACGAAAGTGAAGTCACCGATAAGAAAAAAGTGCTGATCCTGGGAAGTGGCCCGAACCGCATTGGTCAGGGTATAGAATTTGATTACTCCTGCACGCACGCGGTGTTGGCCGCCAAGGAAATGGGTTATGAAGCTATCATGGTGAACTGTAATCCCGAGACCGTGTCCACCGACTTCGATTTCGCCGACAAGCTCTACTTTGAGCCGGTGTATTGGGAGCGTGTGCTGGATATCATCGACCATGAAAAACCGGAAGGAGTGATCTTGCAGGTGGGTGGTCAAACAGCCCTCAAGCTTGGAAAACGTTTTGTGGAAGAAGGCATTAAGATCTTTGGAACCGATTTCGCCATGATCGACTTTGCTGAAGACCGCGGAGAGTTCTCGAAATTCCTGAAGAAGCTGGATATCCCTTTTCCGGAATACGGAACGGCTCATGAAGTGGAAGAAGCGGTTAAGATCGCTGAACGGATCGGTTATCCGGTACTGATCCGACCAAGTTATGTACTCGGCGGGCAAGGCATGCGGATTGCGGTGAAAGAAGAAGAGCTGAGGAAATATGTAGCCAATATTCTGAAAACGCATCCCGAGAATGCTTTCCTGATCGACAAATACCTGGAGCACGCTATTGAGGTGGATGTGGATTCCGTGTACGATGGCGATCAGCTTCATATTGCGGGCATCATGCAGCATATCGAGCCGGCCGGGGTTCACTCAGGGGATTCCACGGCAGTTCTGCCTCCCTATTCACTAAGCGATGAGATCATAAAAACCATCGAAGAATATCAGGAGAAGATCGCTGAAAATATGGAGATCCTCGGGTTCCTGAATGTGCAGTATGCCGTCAAAGATGATAAGGTGTATGTGCTGGAAGCGAATCCCCGAACCACCCGAACCATCCCCTTCCTAGCCAAGGCCACACAGCGACCGGAAGCTGCCATTGGCGTGAAAGTGATGCTTGGGGCCAAGCTAACCGAGTTTGACTTAACATCGAAGCTGGAGAACTGGGCCATTAAAGAGCCGGTGTTCCCATTCGATAAGTTCCCGGAAGTGAAGAAAGAACTGGGGCCGGAGATGAAGTCCACAGGTGAAAGTATCTATTTCGCGAAAGACTTCAATGACGAGCACTTTAAGAAACCTTACGAATTCAAGAGCTTGTACTTGTCTAAATAGAACGTTTATCGGTAACATAAACAAAGCCCTCTACGGAGGGTTTTGTTATTTCTGCGGGTTATGATAGGGTAAGGTTTGAGTTGAAATAAATTGGGCTAAATGATTGTTCTTTAGGGGTCTGCTATATCTATTGATAAGCGTTTTTGTTATTTTATATATGGTTTAGAGAGCCAAAATTAATATTAAATAACGAAGGGAGACACAATGAAAACAACCATGAAGATCTCGTCAATGCTTTTGATGTGTATGTTTCTAACCGCAAATGTTGTTGCCCAGCAAACCGGTCAACAACAGCAAATGCAACAGATGCAGCAACAGCAACAAGTACAACAGATGGTGCAGAAAATGAATCAGCTTCAGGAACGCACACACATGTTGAGTCAGGAAATGAATCGTAACATGCAGCAAACACAAAATGAACAGTTACGATATCAGTATCAGAATATGTATCGATTCAGTGAACAATTAGGGTTGACCATCGGTAACCTTAAAAACGCCGCTGAACGTTGCAATATGATGCTTCAAGATCGCCAGATGACCCAGGACAGAGCCATGCAGCAAGATATGGAACAGCTTCGCCAACGATTAAATGATATGACAGGCCAGGCCGAGGAAGCCGTAAAAGCGATGGATAGAATTCGGGATCGTTTGCACGAAAAAGATAACCTGAAGCAAAATCAAAACTAAGAGTACTAACTACCTAAACAATAAGTGGTTTATAGCCGGATAGGAGTTATGTATGAGATCCCAAATGATCAAAATTGGGGTGATGTTGATGGTAACTTTAGCAAGCCATCAGGGAATCGGTTGTGTAGTGGCACAAAATATTTCCTATAACGGAAGTATGCATTACACAACCGGTTCCTATTTCTTTACTGAAAATACCGAAAGTGTCTCATTTTTAAATGGGTTTATGGTCTCAGGAAGTAAGATCAATGCCTCGTTATCAATACCATTTATTTACCAGAATTCTCCGTGGATCTCCTATGGAGCTACCGGTTACTTGCCAACCGGAGGTTCACAACACGGTGCGTTGGCAGATTCATCCGGAAACCGGCCGGGAAGAGGTCAGGGAGGTGGTGGAATGGGTAAATTTACTTCATCTGCTGCACTGACTAATAACTCATCAGACAGTACGATCAACCTGGCGGATACCCTGTCCTACAACTCCTATTCTTTTGGTGATCCGTCAGTTTATGCCAATTATAATCTCATTAGATCAAATAATGGTGCTACAAGTCTTCAGCTTAACGCGAACCTGAAAATCCCAATGACTAGCACGGATAATGGGTTTGGAACCGGTGAATGGGATTTTGGTTTTGGAGCCTCACTCTCACAACGGTTCCTACGTAATAATTTTCTGTACGCAGACCTTATGAAATGGTGGTATGGTGATATGCCGGACCTTAAACTTCAGGATCCTTTATCTTACAGTATCGGATACAGTCGTTCTCTCGCAAATGGTAAATGGCTTGTGAGTACCAGCCTGAGCGGCTTCACTGAAATTATTAATGATTATGAGCCGCCTTTAAGTGTAAGTACCGGATTCGGTTATATTGTTTCCTCAAAAATATCGATGAATAGTTCTCTTTCTTTTGGATTAACGGAATCCAGTTCTGACGTTGCTTTAGGTGTTGGATGGTCGATTCGTCTATAGCTCACAAAGAAATTCTAAATATTAAATAATTGGGATAATCATCAATTTTGCTAACCTCCTTAAATTTTGATGAAAACAGCCTTACCTTTAGGGTCATAAGAGAACCCAATAATTATAAATCCAAAGTGTGAAATTGTAGACGAGCAAAGAAGAGATAAGATCTGCAATCCACCAAAACACCACTAATCTGTGATCAAAGAAGCAAAAGCTACCCTAAAAGAAACGTTCGGCTATGATACCTTTCGTCCCCTTCAGGAAGATATTATCAGTCAGGTACTCAAGAGAAAAGATGCACTTGTTATTATGCCAACCGGTGGGGGAAAGTCACTCTGCTATCAGATCCCGGCATTAATTTTTGACGGCCTTACGGTGGTCGTATCTCCCCTGATCTCTCTGATGAAAGATCAGGTTGAACAACTCCGCGAATTTGATATCAATGCGGTACACCTGAACAGCTCCCTTTCACCGGAAGCATACGGTTATAACCGGCGACAGGTCCTGAACGGAAAGGCTAAGCTTCTGTATATAGCCCCGGAAACCTTATTGATGGACAAGACCCGCGAGCTTCTGGAGAATATTAAAGTTGATCTCTTTGCTGTGGATGAAGCTCACTGTATCTCTGAATGGGGACATGATTTTCGACCCGATTATCGGGAACTGGCTCGGGTCAGAAAGGAGATCTTTCCGGATGCCACCTGCATGGCTCTGACAGCAACGGCTACCCCAAGGGTGCGTGAAGATATCAAGAAGACGCTGGAGTTTGGTGAGTCTGAAGAATTCATCGCCAGTTTTGACCGCCCAAATTTGTTTCTGAAAATTGCGGATAAAGAAGATGCCACCAATCAGGTGCTGGATTTTCTGTATACGCGAAAGAATCAATCCGGTATCATTTATTGTATTTCACGCCGACAGGTAGATGAACTCTATCAGGCACTGGATGATGAAGGATATTCGGTGAAACCATACCATGCGGGACTCTCCGACCGTGACCGTGCCATCAATCAGAGGCAGTTCATTCGGGATGATGTGCAGATCATTGTGGCTACCATTGCTTTTGGGATGGGGATCAACAAACCAAATGTGCGTTTTGTAATGCATTACGATATGCCGCAGAACATTGAGCAGTATTATCAGCAAATTGGTCGTGCAGGACGAGATGGGTTACGCTCCGACTGTGTGATGTTATTCAGCTACAACGATCGCCATAAGATCAAATACTTCATCAACAAAAAAGAAGGTCAGGAAAAGGAGGTCGCTGAAAAACATCTGGATGATCTCGTCAAATTCATTGAGACCAAAAAATGCCGCCGTATTCCATTGATGAAATATTTTGGTGAGAAGTACACGAAAGATGAATGTGGTATGTGTGATAATTGCCTCTCAAAAGAAGAGGATGTGGAAGATTTCACCCTGCAGGCACAGAAATTACTGAAGTGTATCTCCGAATTGGGCGAGAGCTTTGGAAAAACACAAGTCATCAATGTGTTGAGAGGTTCCAAAGCACAAAAAGTATTGGAGTTGGAACACGATAAGCTAAGCTCACATGGATCAGGTAAAGAATGGTCAAAAAATCAGTGGGAGCAGCTTTCAAGAATGTTGATCCGGCAGGATTATCTCTCAAAGGGCGAGCATGCTGAGCTGGTGATTGAAGAAAAGGGCCACTCTGTGCTGAAAGGGGATGAAAATGTGTACGGAACGCTGGATAGAACCGCTACGGCCATGAGCACCGAAGAAGCGTCGCGTGTGGCTAGTGAAGTGGAGGCTAAATATGATGAGGACCTTTTTGAGATCCTTCGTAAAGAGCGTAAACAGATGGCAGATGAAAAAGGTATACCTCCGTACACCATTTTCCCTGATACCACGCTTATGGAAATGGCCTATTACTATCCAAAAGACAAGGAACATTTGTTACCGCTATATGGAGTGGGAGAGGTGAAGCTGAAGAAGTATGGATCGGCCTTTATCGGTGTCATCAAAAAGTACACGGCCGAGCACGACATTGAATCCAAAGAAGAAACTCTTCAGGAAAAAGCCGAAGAGCTTGAAAATGTTGAGCTGCATCACCAGATAGGTAAAGCTTTTAATGCCGGTCAGTCTATTGAGCATTTGGCTGAAGAACACGGTGTGAAGGAAGTGACCATTTTAAACCACCTCAAAGATTATTTGAAGGAAGGTAACGACATCCGGTTGGATGGTATCACTGACGCTACGAGTCTTTCACTAAGACAACAGGATGAGATCATCAAGATATTTGATGAGAAAGGCTCACACATGCTGAAAGTGGTGTACGATCGAATGAAAAAGAAGATCGGTTATGATCAGATCCGGATCATGCAGTTATATTATATAGCTAATGAAGCTGTCGAGAAAAAAGAGTAAATAATTCGAGGTTCTTATTGAGGCTCATTGGTCGTTATAACAAAGATCACTAAAGGTTGGTCGCCGGTATTTTCAATGGCATGAAAAGCATCACCCCTGACGGTGGTAAGATTACCCTTTTGGAGGGAAAATGTTCGGGGCTTACTGTCCCAGTCATCCTTTTCTAGGTAGATACCCTGTCCGTGGAGCACCAGGTAGATCTCCTGCTCATTTCTTGTGCCATGGGTATGAAATCCACAGCTGTCTTTGCTTGTTGGAAGGATCATAAAGGCCCCGATGCGGTTGTTAACCAGTTCTTCATCCTCAAACATTTGCATTAAAAACACATCACCGGTTCCACCATACATGTTCGTTCGCTTATCGTATCGTTTTGGTGAATGATCTTTTGAACCGAGATGATAAACTTTGGGCTCCAAGACTTCTTGAAGTAGAGAATTAAGATATGTGATCTCATCCGGAGTGGGGGCGGTTCGTTTTCTGCTTTTACTCAAAATAAAAAGGTATTCTTATGATTAACTTTAGGGGTAATTTTAGCAATCATCCTGAATCGGGATGGAAATAGAAAATTGAGCTCCGCCACCGGGTTTGTTGGTGACTTCTATTTCACCTCCGGCCTGACCTACGATCTCACTTGAGATGGCAAGCCCAAGCCCAAGCCCGAATTCGGCTCCCTGATTTTTGGTCGTGAAGTTCGGTTCAAAGATCTTTGGAATAAGATGTTCAGGAATACCGGGCCCTGAATCGGATATTTTCACAAAGATGAAGTCATCAGTGGCTTCAGTTGAGATAGTGAGCTTGCCCTGATCTTTCATGGCATCGCAGGCATTTACGATAATATTGGTCCAGACCTGATTGAGGTCTCCAATGTTGGCGCAGGTTTTTGGGATGTCACGGAGCTTTAGGTCCAGTTCAATGAACTTTAGGCGATTGCTTAATACCAAAATAGTATCCTGAATGCCTTCTCTGATGTCTGCGTGTTCTTCCTTGTTTTGATCCTGACGGCTGTAACTTTTAAGGCTCTTAACAAGGTTGGCGATGCGTTGGCTGGCAATACGAATATTATGGATCATCTTGCCGGCTTCGTAATGATTGATAAGCGCATCCATCTCCCCCTTTTTCCGGTTTGCATCGATTAGGTCAAGGGCCTCGTCCGACATATGAGCCAGTTTTCTAACCGATGAGCGATCATGAATCCAAGGGTAACGTTTTTCGATCATCAGCATTCGGTTGCGCTGGGTATTACTGTCAACCGGTGTAGATTGCAATCCCAACCTGAATAGCTTGTATGAATAATGACTGCTTTCAAACTTGGAGTAGATCTCCACCAGGTTTTCAGCGGCCCGCATTAAAGCGGAAGCCGGATTGTTGACCTCGTGGGCAAAGCCTGAAACAAGCTCACCCAGGGTTGCCATTTTCTCCTGATGGACCAGCATTTGGTGGGTTTCCTCTAATTGGGCATAGGCTTTTTTAAGGTCATTACGCTCTTTGTTCAGCTCTTTACTGAGCAGGTGAGTTCTGGTTTGAAGCCGGAGGTTGCTCTTATAGCGCTGGATCATGTTGTTCAGCATAAGTTGCTGAAGCGGATGTTTTAAGCGGGGGTGGTCGTTCAAATACTGTTCAAATTGCTGAGGTCGCATTTTCAATGCCTGACCTTTCTGTGAAATGCGTCCGCTTGTCAGGGTTGGTTCACCGGTGGTGAAGGCAATGAGCCCGGCAAAACTACCGGGACCTAATGTGATCAGCTTAACTTCAGATTCATCAGGTTGAGTTCGGGTGAGAGTGATATTTCCTTCCAGCACAAGATACATATGCTCAAGGGGATCACCCTGCGAGAAAAGTAGATCACCTTCATTAAGGTCCATAAGCTGCTCCTGCAGTTCAGGAAGATCTTTGATCAATTTTCGGATAAAATTCAGTATGGTCCCGGTATCGTTAAGCCACGATATGCCTTGTCGGTCAGTCATATCAATGATCGGTCATTTTTTTAGTTCGCATGGCTTCCGATAATTTTTCAGCATCCAGGATCTGCATGTAAGAAAGAAGGTTCTTTTCGTTTTCGATCACGTAATCCGTGAGTTGATTTCTGACCACTTCCTGTAACCCTTCCTCTGTCCACGGTTTGGAAATGTAATGATCCAGTTTGGCTTTATTGATTGCGAGAATGGTGTCTTCATGCCCAGCCTGACCGGTAACAAGAACTTTTTTGGTCTTGATGGTATCCTTATTTGATTGAAGGTCGATAAGCAGATCCACCCCATTTTTACCCGGTAACACATGGTCGCAGAGGATCAAACCAATCCTGTGGCCGTGATCAATGATGTAATCGATCACTTCCTGTGCTTCGCGGGTATCATTGGCAGTTTCTACAGGAAAGAAGGCCTCAAAGTTTTCGAGATCCTTAACAAGGGCATCCATGACTTCAAGTTCATCTTCAACGATCAGTATATAAATTTTGTGATCCATGGTTTTCTAATTTAAGATTAATGGCCAGTAGAACAAGGCGTAGAGAGTTACCATTATCAGGCCAAAGAGTCCAATCACCAGGCCGGCGCGGGTCATATGTTTGGTTTTCAGGGTTCCTGTACTGATGGCAATGGCATTAGGCGGGGTTGAGATCGGCAGCATCATGGCGAGGCTGGCACTGACGCCGATAACCAAACTGATTAACACCAGGCTGAATCCCTCTCCTGCTACACCGGAGGTTGCAAGACTGACAGCCAGTGGGATCAACAGCGTAGCGGAAACGGTATTGGACAAAAAGTTGGACATTACGATAGCCACTAAACTAAAGATGATGATCATAAATATCGGAGAAAAGATACTCCATTCGATATTTGTAATGATCCACTCTGCCAGTCCGGTTCCCTCCATGGAAATACCGAGTGAGATACCTCCTGCTACCAGCCAGAGAACTTCCCACGGCAATTGACGGATCCCATCTTTGTCCAGTATTCCCGTCAGGGCTAAAATGGTGACAGGGATCAGTGCAATGATGCTGCTCCCGATGCCATGCAGGCTTTCAGTGACCCAAAGTATAACAGTGGCTCCAAATACCAGATAAACCAATATGGCTGAGGAATTCTTTTGGAAGGTCCCTTTTAGGTCCATAGGAATGGAATCTGTTTCCGGTTTAAACATCCAGAGAAGTACCAGCCATGTAACAAATAAGACTACGATCACTAAAGGAACAGCTAATATCATCCACTCTGTGAAAGCAATGTCAATTCCTTGATTTGATAAGGCGCCGATAACAACAGCATTTGGAGGAGTTCCAATGGGAGTCGCGATCCCACCGATATTGGCGGCAAATGGAATACTAAGTGCCAGTCCGATCCGAAGTGGATCTGATACTTCTGTTTTGGCAATGATCGGAAGGATCACAGTCATCATCATGGCTGTAGTGGCCGTGTTACTCATAAAAGCGGATAGCAGTCCTGTCACGACCATTAAACCCAGAATAATGAATTTGGGTTTTGAACCAAATGGTTTTAACAGGATCCGGGTAAGGTTTTTGTCGAGATCATATTTAACAGCCGCATCCGCCAGTACAAATCCACCTAAAAACAAAATGATGATGGGATTGGCAAGCGTACCTATGAAATCTGTGTACCCGTTTGGGGTATATTCTGCTGTAGCTTCAGGGAACAGTACCCCCTGCTTGCTGAGAAAAAACACCTGCAACAGTATCACCATGATGGATGTGGCGTAAATGGGGACGGGTTCAAACATCCAGAAAATGGCGGCGATAATGAAGATACTTAAGGCTACATGCCCGGCTTCAGAAAGTCCCGGAATACTTAGAAAAAAGGGAATGATAAATCCAATGATCCCAATCAGAATGGATACATGATTTTTAGAAAATATTTTCATGGCGTATAACCTGAATACGAATACTTAATGAGTTTGTGAGTGCGTGAAGTATAGGCCTTCTTTGCGAAAAGTTTGTGAAGATTAAGGCCGGTGTATGTAATTACTTTCAACTATTGATTTATACCGTTACCATATAGGATGATCCTTGAACCCAGTATATTATCCAAATTATCCTCCCTCGAACTTCGGGCAAAGAAGATCGTGGAGGGTTTTATTTCCGGATTGCATAAAAGTCCATTCCATGGATTTAGTGTGGAGTTTGCAGAACACAGACCTTATAACCCCGGGGATGATTTCAAGCACATTGACTGGAAAGTGTATGCCAAAAAAGAACGCTTTTATGTGAAGCAATACGAGGAAGAAACCAACCTGAGGTCGTACATTATGCTTGATACCAGTACCTCCATGAACTTTAAATATTTTGCCGAATGGAGTAAGCTAAGATATGGTATTCACTATGCGGCATCGCTCATGTACCTCATGCACCGACAGCGAGATGCCTGCGGACTCATTCCTTTCAATTCAAAGATCGATGCGTTTATTCCCGCAAAGTCCACCTATGCGCACTTAAGGCAGATCTATACGGAACTGGAGCGCGAGTTGATCCGTGAGGAAAAGGGCGATAAGGACAAGCGGGTAACGGCATCTGCCCAGGCCATTCATGAAGTGGCAGAGCGATTGAATCACCGTAGCCTGGTGATCATCATTACAGATCTGTTTGAAAATGTAAGTGAACACAGTGAACTGATATCAGCGTTGAAGCATCTTCGCCACCGGAAGCATGAAGTGCTGCTGTTCAACGTGCTGGAAAAGAAAAGTGAGAGAGATCTGGATTTCCCTGACCGAAGGTTTGTTTTTGAGGACATGGAGCTAAGTGATGAAGTGGAAGTATTACCTGCACAGGTTCGGAAAGATTATCAGCAAAAGGTTGAAGATTACACCAGGCAGTTCAGAATGGCTTGCAGCGAATTTGAGATCGATTTTGAAGAAATGGATACACAGGCTCAGTTCGATCAGTCACTGTTAGCTTATCTGACCAAGCGTAGAAAGCTGGGATAGTTTTGGGGGCAGTAAGATCAACGGTGGATGGTATAACCGGCTCACTGATAACCATCAACGAATACACTAATAACGAATCTACGTCACTTTTTGATTTTTCAGGATCCGATTCAACAATGTCGGTGAAATACGCTGTACCCAAATAGCCAGCTTTTCCTTAAAACCGGTAACATAGATCTCTTCTTTTCGAGCGGTGATCTTGGGCATCACCTTTTCAACCATCTGTTCCGCTGTCATAGCTTTTTGGTGGGCATCACCCATCTTTCCGAACTCAGAACCATCGGCTGTCAGGGCATTTTTGCTGATGTCCGTTTTAACAAATCCCGGACATAGTAAAGTCACAGCAACGTTGTGTTCGTACATCTCTTGTCGCAGCGAATTGAAAAACCCCTGAACAGCGTGCTTGCTGCCTGAATATCCTGACCGATACCTGGTTCCGATCTTACCGGCCACACTGCTGGTAACAATGACGTGCCCGCTTTTTCGCTCAACCATATGCGGTAACACTTGTTTGGTAAGGCCAACGGCTCCAAAATAATTGATCTCCATCAGTCTTCGGTACACCTCCATATCTGTTTCAAGCACTGTAGAACGCTGACTGATCCCACCATTATTCATCAAAACATCGATCTGTCCGAAAGCCTTTAGTGCTTCTTTAGTTTTAGCAGGGAAAGTTTCAGGTTCTGTAAGATCAAGAGGTAATACTTTGATTCTGGAAGAATCCGCACCAAGTTCGTTTTTAACCTTGATCAAGGCCTCTTCACGGCGAGAAGAAAGTATCAGGTTGGCACCAAGATTATAAAGTTTATGGGCAAAGGCTTTGCCTATTCCGGATGAGGCTCCTGTTATCCAAACGGTTTTTCCTTGGTAATTCATGGTAGAATTCAGATTTTTAATGCGATAATTTAATATTACTAAGGTGTTACAGTGTTAAGGTAATATTTTCTATTTACCTTAACACTGTAACACATAAACACTTTAACACAAAATCTCCGCAATGAGTAACAAACACACCATACTTCTGATGGAAGATGAGGAAGAGTCAGGCGAGATGCTGGCCAACTTCCTGGAATTGAATGATTACAATGTTTTGTGGGCCAAAGACGGAAAACAAGCGCTCAAGTATATTGAAGAGAATGCGAATGACATTCATTTGGCCATTCTGGATATTATGGTTCCACATCACGATGGTAAGGAGATATGCAGTAACATTCGTCAGCACCCTGTCATCTACGATATTCCGGTTTTATTTTTGACCGCACGGGATGAAGAACAGGATGAGATCGAGGGATTGGAACTCGGGGCTGATGACTATATCAAAAAACCGGCGAGCCTTAATCTTGTTAAAGCACATGTTGAGACTCAGCTTCGCCGGCGCTCTCCGGAAAAAAGTAACTGGATTCAGTATGGTAAGGTGTATGTGGACCTCGATTCCAAAGAAATGTACATCAATGAGGAACTGATAGACCTGACCCATACAGAGTATACCATCGCTGAAATGATCTTCCAAAATCCGAAACTGGTGTACAGCCGGCAACAGATCCTTGAGAAGATCTCTGATGAGGAAAAATTCGTTTTTGATCGGACCGTGGATGTTCACGTAAAAAACCTGCGTTTGAAAATGGGTGATGAAGGCAAGCTAATTAAAACCTATCGTGGCGTTGGATATGGATTCAATAAAGAATTTCTTCACGCATGAAAATTCGCTCTAAACTGGCGTGGACTTATGTGATTCTATTGGTCATTGGTATCATTACCATCAGTGCCTATTCGATTCTGACCATACGAAGTTTTTTGTTGGAAGAAGGGATCGAGCAGTTTGAAAAAGACGCCCTATCCATGGCACTTGCCACAGGCAGTTTTAAGGAAGATGAGCAATTCGGCTCAAAGATCGTGGGGTTAGCTGAACTTTCAAATTATGAGGTGGCAGTTTATGACCGAGCCGGAGATCGGTTTTTAACATTTCCCGAAGAAGCCTTTGAAAATGTGGAGACCTCCCTTGATAATAGTTTGTTGGCAGAACTTGAGAAAAGAGACGGTGAGCCCATCATAGAAAATAACGAGACTTCGCCCAAACTGATCTCTTATGTGGATCTGGGTGATTCGGACAATTCCGCTCAGTACCTGAGGATCAGTCAGGATAAAAGTCAGTATTATGCAGCAGTGGCAAGTATTCGGCATATTATTTATGCGGGGATGTTCTTTTCCATCGCGGCAGTGATCGTCGTCAGTTTTCTGTTTGCCCGGTATATTGCGGCTCCAATTTTGCATCTGAATGCGGCTGCCCTTGATATTGCACGAGGTAACCTGGATCGTAAGATCGACCTGAAAAGAAATGATGAGTTTGGGACTCTGGCAGATTCTTTGAACCATATGGCACGAACGCTCAGAGCGGATAACGAAAAACTGAAGAAACTGAATATGAAGCAAAGTCAGTTTTTTGCAGATATAACACACGAGGTAAGAAATCCCTTGCATACCATATCGGGCGCCCTGGAAATGCTGGAGCTTGAGAACCTCCCACCCGAGAAGAAAAAACAGTACATGATTACGGCTCAAAAACAGATCAAGCGCGTAGCCAGGCTGTTTGAGGATATCAAAACGCTGCAGCGTTACGATTTTGATAAAAGCTTTATAAACCGCAAGGATTTTGACCTGAATGATCTGGTTAAGGAAGTTGAACATGCCTATCAACCCATAGCGCATAAAAAAGGACTGGAACTGGATACGTCCCATACATTTTCTTGCAGGGTGAATGCTGATCCCGATAAAATAGAGCAGGTATTGGATAACCTGATCTCCAATGGGATCAAATATACGCAGGCCGGTAAGGTAGAAGTGAGTTTTGAGAAGCAGGGTGAAGTGGTTGAAATATCAGTGAGAGATACGGGAACCGGAATTGGACGTGAACACCTCGATCGCTTGTTTGACCGATTCTATCGCACAGATAAAGCCCGTTCACGGGATAAGGGAGGAACCGGACTGGGACTTTCTGTAGTGAAAGGAATCTTAAATGCCCATCAAACCGATATAAAAGTGGAAAGTGAAGTAGGAAAAGGGAGTCGGTTTTACTTCAGTCTCCCCATCTTGAACTGAAATAAGAAGATGAGAAAGCCGCCAGGGCACCACCTGCAATGGGACTCAATACGTATAATACAGAATAGATGTAGGAGTCACCGCCTTTAACAAGATCAAACAAAGCGGTACCTGCTGAGAATGCCGGATTGAGTACACCTACCGACAAAGGAGACGCAGCCATGAGCATTCCCGTGAAGGTGAGCCCGATGATCAGCCCCATATACTGATTTTTTCTGTGAAGATTAGACAAGGTTAAAGACAGCATAACACTTACAAAAATTGCTGTAAAGAAGACTTCAGAAAACACTTGCTCATATAAGTCCGTGTCAACCGGCGGTTCCAGGTAAAAAACACTGTTGGCAAAGGTATAGATCAGAGAAGAAGCAAAAAAGGCACCTATGACCTGACAAAACAGGTAGCCTGTTAACTCAGCGAATGACAGCTTTCTCTTAAAGAAGAAAGCGATTGAAACAGCGGGATTGAAATGAGCACCTGAAGTTGGGTAACCAATGTAGATAAGGGCCATTAAGGTAAGCCCGACGGCAAGCGGATCTCCTGATATCCCAAAAACCATTACCAGAAAAAAAGTGCCAACCGCTTCGGTTACATATGCTTGCATACCCAAATCGTTCGTGATGTTTATTTATTTAAAAAGTGTCCAACCTCGTTTCAGAAACTACCTGCAGCGCATAGAAATTGCAACAGTAGCTTAATGTTTTTTGTAAAAAGACATTTTAAGATTTCTAAATAATTGACTTCATATAGGTTTAGAAAAAGTATATTTTTAAGCAAAGAATGATATTTACATGAATTATTTTAAAAAAATGAAATCCCGCCTGGGAATTCAGAGCAATTGGCAGTTAGTTATTATTTTGGTCGTGTTTGCTCTGACCGGCATCAGTGCGCTTTATTCGAGACGATTTCTGTTTCCATTACTCGGTATTGAATCATCGGATCCATTTTGGTTTAAGACCTTGATCTGGGCTGTTACGATCTTTCCTATGTATAATATTTTTATCCTGATCTATGGAGCATTGTTTGGTCAATTCGACTTCTTTTGGGGAAGAATGAAGAAGATGTTTGAAAGAATGGTTCCGCATAAATAGGACCTTATCTGAGTTAAGTAGATTTTAATTCTTCCCGGAGCCCTTTGGGAAGGTTTTGCACCACCAATTGATATGAGTGCAGTATGAGTTCAAAGATCAATTCATCGGATATGGAGCCATGTGTGTTAACCGTATTCCAATGCTTTTTATTCATGTGGTAGCCCGGAGTGATCTCTTCATAGGCAGACCGGAGTTCTAAAGCTCTCACAGGATCACATTTAAGGTTTATGCTCTCAAAGGAATCGACATCAGTCAATGCATACATCTTACCCATGACCTTAAACACCAGTGTGGATCCATCAAATGGAAAATCTTCGGTAGTTCCCGGAAGCTCCAGGCAGTAGTTATAAAAAGCTTCGATATGCATGGGTCAATTCACGGATTCATAATCTGACCGAAAATTCTCAGCGAGTCCGGCTGATTTTGCTGCAATAAAATTCATAAGGTCGGGAGTAACTACTCCAATAAAACTGTCAGACCAGGTAGAACCCATGGTTTGAATATCGTTATTGAGGGGCAACTTTACAGGCTGATAGAACTTGAGTTCCGCTGAAAATGGATGAATACCTCCCACATCATTCATGATATTAATATGGAGATGCAGCAGGGGAAACTGATCAGAACGCTTGAGGTCTCCTTCCCCAATTATTCTAACCGGTAACGCTTGCAGTTTATTCACAATAAGCTGTCGCACACTGTCCACATCGAATGGAATAGAATTAAGGGTTAATGGCCGCTCAATATTGACAGACACCCCGAACTCCTGTATGCCATACAGAGAGTTTTGTTCGCGGAGTACCTCATTCTGAGCCACAGTTTGGGCACTGAACAGTAAAAGGATGAATAACGTGAGCAGTAAAAATTGATATCTAATACCCATGAGATAGCTCAGTGTTATTTGAAATTATTTCAGCATTTTGACACCCAGCAAAAGCCAACCGGCAATAAAAGCTACGCCACCGATCGGTGTAATAGCCCCCATCCATCCGATTCCGGTGAGGCATAAGGTGTACAGGCTGCCTGAAAAGATCAGGATTCCGGCTAAGATCAGTGATGCCGGCCAGGTGATGCTCACATCAAATTGTAAGCCGATCATGGCGATCAGAAATAACCCTAATGCATGCCAGGCATGATATTGAACAGCGGTTTGCCAGGTTTCAAGTCGTTCAGGTGATAACACATTTTTAAGGGCATGTGCTCCAAAAGCACCTGCAGCTACAGCTATAGCCATTAAAATGGCCGCAATGGCAATGATGATCTTGGGATTCGACATTTGGTTATAAGTTAATCGTTATTGGAAATTAGGTTTTGAATATTAATAAGTTAACAAATCCCCAATAACCATTACACCAATAAGCGATTAACTACTTACAAATCCGATCTTTTTATGCGTCCCATCACAATATGGTTTGGTTTGTGAGCCGCCACACCTGCAAAAACTCATCTTCTTGCTGCATGTCTCCCTACCGGTATCATCACCCACCAGGTCATAGTTACCTTCAACCAGGAAAGGGGCATTTTCATAAAGGGTTACTGATAACGCTCCGCCCTTGCCTTTAACGGGCTCGGTTCTCAATCTTTCCGGATCGTATGAGGTGTCTGCTTTAAAGCCGGCTTCGATATGTGAATTATCGCACAAAGGTTTGTTTTGTGATTTACCGCACCGGCACATAGCTACCCGTGTATCTTTCAAGACTACATTGCCATCCAGGTCTTTGATCGCTACTTCACCGTGTATATAAAGCGGGCCATCCTCTTCAATTGTGATCACATTTTGTTTTGGAGGTTGTTCAGTTCGGTCTGAATGCTTTAATTCATAATGCAGTGCACCAGAGGGGCATTTTTCAATAACCTGGATCAGTTCATTAGTGTCTGCCAGTTCAGGTTTTATCCATGGCTTGCGGTCGGTATCAAATACTTTGGGTAAGCCCCGTACGCATTCAGCGGCATGAATACACCGCTCCTTGTCCCATGTAACTTTAATTTCATCAGTTTGGTAGCTCAGGATCGTTTCTTTCATGGCGGCTTGGGTTTGGTTTGGGATAAGTCAGATTATACTTAAGTGATCGGTTCAAATCAAAAATGACCCAAAGTTATCTGTCATCAAATTGTGATATCCACGATCTCATAGAGTTCAGGGATGTGGGCATCCCACCCGTAGGTGTCTTTTAGTTTAACCCGCATCATATCCAGGCTTTGAGGTTCTCCGTGAACAAGGAACAGGTGATCAGGTTTGTGACCGATATTTGAAACCCAATCCATTAGTTCGCTTTGATCAGCATGAGCCGATAACCCTTCCAGCATATCTATGCGGGCATTAACCGGATAGTATTTTCCGTAAAATTTGATCTCCTCGGCTCCATCCAGTAATTGTCGCCCACGGGTGCCTTCAGCCTGAAAGCCGGCCAGAAGCACGGTGGTTTCCTCGCGGCTTATGTACTGCTGAAGGTAGGTGAGTACCCGGCCTCCGGTTACCATCCCACTTCCTGCAATAATGATCTTAGGCCTTTTATCGTCAATGATTTGCCAGGTTTCCTTGTACGATTCCACAATGCGGATGCGGTCGGTCATGTCCCTGTAATCCCGCTCCGTCAATTTATGCCAATCAGGATATTTGATAAAGGTTGATAACGCCCGGGCTCCCATGGGGCTGTCCAAAATAACAGGGAGTGAATCCGGGATCTGATCTTTTTTATGAAGCTGCCAGATAAGGTACATCAACAACTGAGCTCGTTCGACCGCAAAGCTTGGAATGATCAGGGTTCCACCGTTTTGAACGGTCTCATCGATGGTGGTTTTAAGCTTTGCCAGAGTGTCTTCTTCAATATGTTTGCGATCTCCATAGGTGGATTCCATGAAAAGAATGTCTGCCTGCTCAGGTTTTTGCGGATCATGCAGAAGAGGATCATTAGGCCGGCCCACATCCCCTGAAAACACGAACCGTTTGCCGTAAAGGTCAAGCTCTATGTACGTTGCGCCAATAATGTGACCGTTATACCTGAATCGAACTCTGATATTCGAATGGATCTCGATCCAGTCATCTTCAGGTTGTGATTGGAAACGGCTGATGGCATTTTCTGCATCCTCTGTGGTATACAGCGGTTCTGCCGGTTGATGCTTTGTAAAGCCATCCCTATTGGCCCGTTCTGCATCCTCCTCCTGAATTTTAGCACTGTCTCTTAAAATGATATCCGCGATATCGAGTGTGGGTGCGGTTCCCCATATTCTACCATTAAATCCCATATTGACCAGCCTCGGTAAAAAACCGCTATGATCAAGATGGCCATGAGTGAGCAAAACCAGATCAATGGAAGAAGCTTTGGCTGGAAGCTGCTGCCAGTTCAGTTCCCGTAATTTCTTCACTCCCTGAAACAAACCGCAATCAATCATGATCGTTTTATCGGGTGTTTCAATAAGATATTTGGATCCGGTGACTGTTCCTGAAGCCCCCAAGAAATGAACTTTAATATTAGTGCTCATGATCAGATTGATTATGGTTGCAGATTTCTGTTGCCTCCTGATGAATGCGTTCTGCCCGACTATGTTTGATATCAAGCCGCAGCAGCACGTTGATATCCTCACAGATCTGACGGGCAAGGACCACATCATTTTTCAAGAGTAACTGCTTTTCAGATTTATCAATTTCAGACAAGCAGGTAACGGGATGGAGTCCGGTACGGCCGATCAGGTCTTTTAGCCCGTTATTCTTTGGGAAATTCCAGCTGAGTAATTTCAGACCGATGCATTTGGAGTACTCTGTGGCATCGCCGGTAAAACGTGTGTTGGTAACAACCCAGCCGGAAAATTGTTTGTGTTTGAGTTCAGGTTGCTTGATCCACGAACTTTTGACATCCAGAAAGCGGGATCTTACATAGAGTGGAATGGTGACATTAGAACGGTGATTTTGTCGGTTATGGAATTTACACTCCATCATCAGATGCTCATGATCTCTTTCCGCGATCACGTCAATTTCATGAGACACACACTCACCCTGAACAACCTGCCCGACTTTCGTTGTATAACCGAGCTTTCTGAAAAGTTCAGATATCAATATTTCGAAAGGGTACCCGGAAGGACCGAGGTCAAGTAAAGCCTCCTTCAATTTATAACGACCGGCAATACGTGATGATTTTTGCTTTAGCAACCGGTAAGCTTCTCTGTAGATCTTTTTGGTAGACATTCCGTCTTCGAACAATCCTTTCTTTTCAAGATCCTCGATCACAGAATGGATGATATCCGGTTGTGCCCCGGCATTGCTCAATGAATGCTTCAGTTTAGATAACTGAAACAACTCTCGTTCACCTGATGCTTTTACGACTTCAAAGGCAACCATACTTCATTCTTTCGTTAACTTTCAATAGAAAGTATACAAAAGAACTGTAAAGATTGAGTGATGGTAAGTATGGTTTTTGAATTAATTTTCG
>OBLN01000254.1_pt1 | contig 19462 bp, 16 predicted proteins | sample 1519301 | NCBI WGS metagenome assembly OBLN01 (sample SAMEA2452533, study PRJEB22499) | sediment metagenome | reverse complement strand
GAAATATGATGAAAATTGTCTTTGATCTGAGACTTAAATGTGTGAAACTATTAGGTACTAATCAGCTTAAAGGTGTGAAATGAAACGTATTCTGATTCTCTTTTGTATTTTTCTGTCCGTTAATGCTTTTGCGGCAAACATATACAGCCTCGAGCTGACTTATACCGGTACGGAAATCAAGGGCAGGGCGGCATGGAAGTCTGATTCCCCTGCAAAATTCGATAGTGCCGGACTTAGCATAAAGGGTGCTGAGGTTGAAAACGGGTTTTTTACTCTCCCCGCAGGCAGAAGCGAGATAAGCTTTGAAGGTGCGCCGCAGAGCATTTTCGGCGACTGGTTTCCCGTTGCGGAGGAAAAAGCATATGTGATGCTTAAGGTGACTGTTCCCAAAGGGTATCTGCCTTTGTTTGAAGGGGAGGAGACATCTGAGCCGTTTAATAATGTTTATACCTTCCACAGCCGGGGCGAGGCTGAAAAACCCCATCTTACCATAACAAGCGGAGTTGAGGTGAAGTCTGTTGAAGCGGCGGGGGTGACTGTACGCACAGCTTTTTCAAAGAAAAACGCAGGCTTTGCTGATGAATATATTCAAAAAAGCATTGAATATATAAAGATGTACAGTGAACTCATAGAAAAATATCCTTATGGAAGTTTTACTATTCTCGAAGTTCCTTATCCAGTTGGATATGCTTTTGATGGTTTCACAACTTTGGGCTCAACAGTTATACCCATGCCGTTTATTACGGAGACATCGCTCGGTCATGAAATACTCCACCAGTGGTTCGGGGGTTCAGTTGGCATTAATTACGACAAAGGCAACTGGGCGGAAGGCATCACAACATATATGGCTGACTATTACTATAACGAGCTTAAATGGATGGGAAAGGAATACCGTAAGAATTCTCTGATCTCATTCGGTGCATATTCTGATAATGAAACCGATTTCCCCATGTCCGAATTTAAAGCACGTCACGGTAAATCAGGTTCTGCGGTGGGTTACAACAAGGCAATGATGTTTTTTCATATGCTTAAGCGCACCTACGGAAATGACAAATTTTTAGACGCTGTCCGGCTTTTTGTAAAAGACAACACAGGAAGAAGAGCCTCATGGGATGACTGGAAAAAAGCTTTTGTAACTGTCGCAGGAGATGATGCGGCACAGCTTTTCGATACATGGATAACTTCAAAAGGTCTGCCTGCCTACTCAGCGGAAAAGATAAGTGTAAAATCCGTAAACGGCAGGTATGTAACCTCTTTTAACCTTGTGAGAAAAGGGGAAGGTTTTGTTGCCGATGTTCCCGTAACCGTGAAAACTGTCACAGGACAGCAGGATTTTATATTAAGGAGCGATAACGGCAGCACAGGCTTTGACCTCGCCACAGAGACAGAACCGGTAAGCCTTGTTATTGACCCTTATTACGATGTGCCCCGTGCGCTTTATCCGGCGGAGATTCCACCTGTGATTTCTGCATATCTCGGTGCTTCAAAAAAAGTTTTTGTGACAGATTCCGAGAGGTTCAACTGCCTGTCCGGGGTTAGCGAACAGGGTGAAGTTAAGCAGGTTTCATACAAAGGGTTCAGGCTTGAGGATTACAAGGATTATTCTGTTATGCTTGCCGGAGTGCCGGACCATTTTTATGAAAAATACTTCGGACGTGCCCCTGAACAGGGGGACGGTCTGCTTGTTAAAACCTATAAAAACCCGTTCAGTATTGACAATGTTGTAGTTTCCGTCTCCGGCAGTCCGGATGGAATAGAAGGTGTATGCCGCAGGCTGCCGCATTACGGTAAATATAGCGAGCTTGTTTTTGCTAAGGGGCGCAATGTGAAAAAAGATGTTAATCGCACTGAAGACGGCGTTATTTATGAGATAAAAAACAAAGAATACGCTTTCAGGGTTTCCGCAGCCATGACTCTTGATGAAATAGCCGCAGAAGCGGACGGTGTGCGGCTCATTTATATAGGCGAAAAGCATGATGAACACTCCCATCACGCAAACCAGCTTGCCATGATAAAACTGCTCCATGAAAAATACGGGAAAACAGCCATAGGTATGGAGATGTTTCAGCGCCCCTTCCAGAAGGTTCTGGACGATTACATCGAAGGTGTGATTGATGAGCGCACAATGCTTGAAAAAACAGAATATTACAAACGCTGGCGGTATGATTATCATCTTTACAAACCCATACTGACCTACGCCAGAGAAAACGGGATAAGGATAATAGCCCTGAATGCTCCGGCTGAGGCAACTAAAAAAACAGCCATGGAAGGGCTTGGAGCCCTTAATGAAGAGGAGAGGTTCTCCACCGCCTCGGAAATAGATTATTCAAACCCCGCTTACAGGGAAGATCTTAAAAGTATATTCGACATGCACCCCTCAAGGCAGGTTTTTGAAAACTTCCTTGAAGCACAGCTTCTGTGGGATGAAACAATGGCGGAAGCCGTTGCGGAATATATCAAAAACAATGACGGTGTGATGGTCGTTCTCGCCGGTAACGGACATATAAGAAGGGGCTACGGCATACCGGAGAGAGTGAAACGGCGTACGGGACTGAAGTATCTTTCCATTGTGCAGGATGAACCTGCGGAAAAAGGTATAGCTGATTTTGTCCTTTATCCCGATGGGCTTGACGGAGAGGCAGCACCGAAGCTGGGTGTTGCGGTGAAGGATTCGGATAAGTCTCCGGAGATCACTGAAATAGGTGATGATACCCCTGCCAAGAAAGCCGGACTTCAGGTCGGTGATGTGATTACCGGCATAGATTTCTTTGAGGTCAACAGCCTTTATGATCTTAAAGTAGCTCTGTTTTATATGAAACAGGGAAATTTTGTTAAACTTAAAATCCTTCGGGACGGGAAAGAAATCGTTGTAGATATGGAGCTTTAATGCGCCCGAAGATGCTTGTTCTCTCTTTTCTGCTGTTTGCTGCCGCATTTGCGGTGTTTCGTTTCAGTGAAAAGAGAGATGTGCCGATTCCCTATGACGGCGAAATGCCCGAAAGGTATGTCCGCAGAGGTTTCCAGCCTTATATCAAAGCTGTGAACAAAAACAGCCAGCAACTGCGGGCGCTTGGGGCAAAAATAGCAGGGAACTGTCCTGATACAGAGTGTAAGGCTGCAAGGGTTTATGCCTTTGTGCAGAGGGATGTCCGCTACTTAAGCGATCCTGCGGGATTTGAGCTGATCCAGAAGCCGGAAGAGACACTCGCCTTGATGGCGGGAGACTGCGAGGATCTTGCCATACTCGTCTCTTCCCTTCTCTGGAACATAGGCGTGGAAACTCAGCTTGTTGCAACGGACAGCCATATGTATTCCAGAGTATGCGGAATCGACCGTCACAGGTTTGAAGGAATTTTGGAGGATGAGTACGCCTCAAGCCTCACTGTTACAGATACCCGTCAATATCTCCCGGCAAACTCTGCATGGGCGGTCTCTTTTGAGGGAACAGGGGCAGAAAAAGCATATGTTATTGAATTCAGCGCAGGCGAACCGGTGGATATTTATCTTTTTCCTGATAAAAATGAATTTGATAAGATGACAAAAGGCGGTAATTTCAGATATTATGACACCTGCTCCGCCAAAAACAGCAGAGGTGAAAAGCTGTGGTGCGGCATTGAGCAGGGAAATGTAATAGGAGTGAAGACCCGGAAGGCATCCGTTTTAACATTTAAAGCGGTTAAATCTGCCTCGCTTTCGTCCGACCTTGTATTTGAAGAAGACGAGGAAGGTACACTCTGTGTTCCTCTTGATGCGGCAATCAAAGGCGCACAGGTTCTGCCCGGAATGGGCATGGACGAAGACGGTATAACAGAAAAATACGTGATTGATATAAGGTAAATGATTCATGAAAACATTCTGCTCAAAAGACTGCCCCGATCTGTGTGATTTTTATATTGAGGAACAGGAAGGGAAAATTACCTTCCGTGGCGCAGAGGAAAAAAACGGACGCAACGGTTTTGTATGTTCCAAGCTGAAAGGCTTTTATGAAAGAGAGATAACCTGCGGTGAAAAGTTTGATCCTGAATCCCTTAAAAATGCCGCTGAATTGATAAGATCATTGGAAGGACAGGAGTTTCTTTATATGAGAGGTTCCGGCAGTCTGGGTTATGCTATGGGCTGGTGGGATGTTCTGTTTTCCAATATAAAAGGTGCAGTTTTCATTGACGGCAGCCCGTGTGATATAACCGGGACCGATGCCCACGAATATGATTTTGGCGTGTGTGATAATCCACCAGTCTCGAACCTTGCCGAAGCCGACAATATCATTATCTTCGGCAGAAATGCCAAAGTTGTGAACCAGCATCTTTTCGCTTATCTGCTTAAGTTAAAAAAAGCAGGGAAGAGAATTCTTTATATAGATCCGATCCGAACTGAGACTGTTTCTTCCGCAACGGATTACATTCGCATAAACCCCGCCTGTGATGGCTTGCTTTGCGAAGCTTATCTCACGGAGGATGAGAAGAAACGTGAGGAGTTTATAAAAATAGCAGGGCTCACAGAACAGCAGTTCATCCTGTTTTCTGATTATGTAAAAAACGGGAAAACTGCTTTTATCACCGGTTTCGGCTTGCAGCGATACAAAAACGGCATGGCTGCTGTCCGCTGGATAAACAGGCTTGCTGTCAAAACGGATAACGAGAAATACCTCTATTACGCCAGAGGTTCAAAGAGTGAGCTCAAATCTGTGCCGAAGCAGGCTGTAAGGCGTGTTAATATATCAGAACTGCCCGAAGTAATAGATAAATTTCCACTAATGGTAATAGTTGGGGCGAATCCTGCTGTGACTTTTCCCAAGAGTGAAAAATGGCACAAAGCTCTGGAAAGGGTTAAGCTGATAAGCATTGATACTAATATCACAGAAACCTCAAAGCATGCGGATGTGTTTATCCGTGCCGGCGGAATGTTTGCACAGAATGACATTATGGGAAGTTATTTCTTCAACGAAAGACCGTCACTGAGGAAAAAGTTTGTGAATCTGCCATCGGATACCGAACTGGCAGAGGAACTTGCAGCTCTTCTGGACATGAAGCTGGGTGTTACCCCGCCGGAAAATGTTGAAAGAAAAACACCTTCTTCAAGAAAATATGAGGAAAAGCCTCTGGAATCCGCCTTTCCTTATCATGGCAAAGGATACAGGTTTCTTTCCGGTTCGCACACAGCATATCTTAACTCGCAGGTGGCGCCATCTTTAGGTAAAAACGATCCTTTCGTATATATCTCACCCGAAACAGCCGAGAAGGAAGCACTTAAAGAGAATGATTTTGTGGATGTTTTCAGCGCCGAAGGTTCGTTTACAGGAATTGTCAGAGTTAGCGGAAACATATGCGAAAATACGGTTTATGCCTACAAAAGCCGTGAAATGGCGGAAGGTTATATAAATAATGCAACGTCCATGCTTCTCACTGATTCAGGAACGGGAATTGCGTATTATGATACTTTCGTAAATATAGTTAGAAAAAAAATGTAAATCTGCTAATATTTATTATCGTTTTTAATTTGGTTTTATTATTGCGGAGAAATATGTCTGTCGAAAAACAGAGAGAGATAAGCCTTCATAAGCTCTTGACAGTGAACTGCCTGCTTCTGGTCTTCGCTGCTGTGTCTTTAATTCTGGTTAATTACTTTCTGAATTACAGAAATTTTGAGATGAATGTGCGTGGCATAACTGCTGAAGCTGTGCGCATGGTGGATGAAAATATCGGTTATTATAAGGAGTTTCAGTCTCCTGCGAATATACATCTCCGTCGCCATATGCTTGAGGATCACAGGCAGCTCCATGACTTTATCGCCGAATACGGCATTCCCTCCTATGAATACCTTATGAATGTTAAAACTGAACATGAGGCTGAACTCAATACGGAAATTGAAGTCGCACTTCTTACGGGTGAAGGGGTAATTTTCAACACAACCTACCCCACAGAGCTTGGGCTTGACATAAGCAAATTTCCGAATGCAAAGGAAACTCTGCGGCGGGCAAAGGACAGCGGGGAAATTTTGCTTGATTACCCTGTTTATGAACGTTCCGGCAGGGTGCTGCGTGCTTATACCATGTCATATATCAAAGAACGTGACATATATCTCCAGACTGCGCTTTTTCTTGCGGATCTCAAGGTGGTCAGGGACAGGCTGGAAAGGATTGTGGAGCTTTCCGCATATATCAAGTCTGTTGATGCGATTCTTGTTTTCAGCAACGGCGAAGCAGGCGAAAACCTGATCTTTAATATAAGTTCAGACAACCCTGAATATGATACAGATTCAGAAGCAGTTCTCGACACCCTCAGAAAAGGCATAATGACTGAAAAAACATCGGGAAATCTGATCACAGGAACAAGCAAGAGCTACTATGTCATAGCCCGTGTTCCTGATTCTGTTTCAGGGCTCAAGGACCTTGACCACCGTATAGTTTACCGTATCAGCTTTGATACCACTGATGAAAGGCGATATGGTCTTCTAAGCTTTTCAATAAAACTCTTTTCAGTGATAATTGCTGTTTTGGCATTGGCTATGTTTTACAGGAGGCTGAACTCCCGGTTTGTTGTTCCTTTCAGGATAATGATTGAGAGAATTAAGCAGTCAGAAAAAATTACCGAAAAAAGCATACTCTCAGGCGAAAAGGATCTTTCCCGGCTCGCTGAACTTTATAACGGACATCTGGACAGGCAGACAGAACTTTTACTCTATGCCGAAAAGTTTAATGAAGAACTGGAAGAACAGGTCAGGGCGGAAGTTTCAAAAAGAAAAGCTAATGAGCAGTTGATAATTCGTCAGTCCATGCTTGCAACAATGGGCGAAATGACACATTCCGTTGCATATCTATGGCAGTACCCCCTTAAGATTCTGGGTGAATATGTTGATAATATATCCTCAATGACGGAGGATTTTGAATACAACAGAGACAAGCTGGAAAAAATAACCTCCGACTGTATGGAGCAGGTGCTTTATATGTCCTCAACTATAGAAGGACTAAGGGATTTTTTCAGACCGTCACAGGAGAAGAAGCTTTTTGACCTCCGCCAGACACTGGAAGATACAATGAGCATGGTTGCTCCCCATATGCTTACAGGCGGGATAAAACTAAGCTTTACCTGCCGTCTGCAGGGCTACGGAGAACCTGTGACAATTAATATAATGAAAAATCTTAACCGATGCTGCGGCGCAGGGTACTCCGAATGCGCACCCGAATGCCCCTCCTTCGGGTTTACGATATGCGGTTTTCCGGCGGAGTTTAAGCTTGCTGTTTTGAGCATTTTTCATAACAGCAAGAGACTGCTGGATGAAAAATGCAAGTATAACAAAGAGTTTACCCCTGAACTTGCCGCTGACTTGTACGATGAAGGCGACTATATCCGCCTGTGTATTCATGACAATAGCTTAGGAATGACAGACGATGAGCTGAAAGCTGTATATGACCCGTATTCCCCGGATTCCGGCAGGGATATGCGCCACTTTAATCTTTATATGGCTGTTGAGCTTTTCAGTTCTGTTATGAAGGGTAAAATTAACATCGAAAGCTCCGGCAGCGGATTGGCAATTAATATCTATCTTGATAAAAACACCGCCTCCTGCGGGCTTGAAATGGGCGTGCCGAAATGAAGATACCGCTGAAGAAACTTCTGGTTCACAGCTTTGTTCTGCTGTTCTTTTTTCTGGTCTGCCTCGTGGCGGCGGACCACTATCTGAGCGTGCGTCTGGCTGTGGCAAAAACAAAAGACACATACAGAGGACTCGCCGTTCTCCTTGAAGAAACGGTAAAATCAGCAGCAGATTCTTTTCACATGAGGCTGGATTCAATCTCAGATGTCACGAGACACCATATGCGTGATGTCCTGCATAACCTTCCCGCAGATGAGACTGAGGCGTCCGCTCTGGCGGAAAACTATTTCGCATCCACAGGAAGAGCATATGCCGTTATGATCTATGATTCCGAAGGACATCGGCTCTACAGAGGCAAAAGCAGCAATTCTTCTGAAAGATGGTCTACTCTTCCAAATTCAAACGACTTTGAAAAGGCAAGGACTGATTCCGGCGGAGTGATCCGCATAAGATATTCCTATGAAAAATCCACATCAGAGATCATGTGCTTTGAATGGTCGCCTGAGCAGGGGAGATATGCTGCGGTTATGACTGAGTATTCCTTTGATGATGAAATATCTGCACGCATTCAGGGAATTCTCAGCGGAAGCAGCCTTTTCAGAAAGATTAACGTTTATTCCGTGGGCACGTCTGCCAAGGAAACTTCTGTTATTTACGGAGAGGAATTAACATCTGAAGATTTTGAAATACTTTCATCCGAGGCGGAAAACAGCACTGTATTTAAAGAAGATTTTGTTTATAAAACCTTTGAATACAGCGCCGAAGAGCTGCTCCCTTGGGGAAAAATAGGGATAAAAGCCGTGATAAGCCCTGAAGGCTTGAATCGAATGAAAGAAGGTTCTATGGTTCTTGCCGGTATGACTCTGCTCTTTTCCGGTTTGTTTATGTATTACGTTTTTAAGGTATTCCGCCGCCGGTTTGAAATACCATATTCCGAGGTTATGCGTCTGTTCGGTCAGTCAAGAAAAATCAACCTCAAAGAAGAGAATGACTATGTTACCGAGCTGAAAGAGCTTGTTCATGAATATAACAGACATCTGGAAAAAACAGAAAGGGTTATGGAAAACCTTGTTGAATACAAGGAAGAATTAAAGCTTAAGTCGGAATGGGAAGCTGAACGGCTTGAAAAACAGAAAGAATTTATGATCCAGCAGATGAAGCTGTATTCCATAGGGGAGATGGTGGCATCCGTATCCCATCACTGGCGTGAGCCGTTGAGCCTTGTGCATATAAACATGCAGAACATAAAGGAAGAGATCTCTTCCGGTATTGAAGATGAAAAGTACCTCACTGAATGTATCGCAGCATGCAGGGAGCAGATCAAACTGATGAAGGAATCTGTTGAAATGTTCCTTGGGTTTGTTTCGGCAGAAGAAAAGGAGGAGGGGAGCTTTGAAGTAATGCCTCTTTTGGATAAGGTGCATTCTTTCGTGTCAACATATTACGAAAAAGACGGAGTCGGTTTTGTCTTCTACAGCGATAATTCAGTGACGAAAGTTAACGGCTCTTCATCTGTTCTTAAGCAGGTTCTGCTTAATGTCCTTATGGTTTCCCGTGAGCTTGTGGAAACTAACGCCATCGGAGTTGGAACAATTGTTTTAAGCATGAACGAGGAAAACGGAGCGTGCGTAATCAGTATAGAAGACAACACAGGAAAATTCAGAGAAGCCTGCCGGGCTGCTCTCGAAGATCCGCTGAGTACCGCAAATCTTAAAAAAGGAATGGGGCTTTATATCTCAAACAAGCTAATGGAGAAAAACTTTAACGGCAGAGTGGAGGCTTCATCTTCTGAAAAAGGCACACTATTAAAAATAATCATTCCTTAAATATTCCTATCAGTCACACGGCGTAACAAAGCCGTATCCTTTATGAGCTATATTTCTTCACCTTACAAAAAGCGTATCCGGTGGGGAGATGGGGTTGAATTGGCTCAAAATCAGAGAAGAATACGAAAGCGGCAATACAGATGCGGATATCCTTGCGGATATGTTCGGCTGTAAGTCATCAACTATCAGAGAAAAAATAAGAAGTGAAAAATGGGAAAATACCCTTGAGGAAGGGCGTAAAAAACGCATCAGAATCTTTAAGGCTGTCCAGAATGTCGCCCTGCGGGGGATAGAAAAAGCTGACAGCATGCTTGATGAATGCGGCAATGTCAAAGATCTGGAAACACATTCCAAAGCAGTGAAAACCTTCCGTGACGTTGGGATGATTAAACCGGAGGAAGTGATCGGCGGAGTCAGAACCAATAACGCACTGGATGATATGTTTGACATAAGCCTTGAAGATGCGGCAAGAGTTCTGGGAGATGATGAAGACTGACCCCAGAGTGGAGGCATGCGCCAAAGCGAAGGACTCGTTAATAGCTTACTGTATGCTCAGTTACAGGGATTTTGTTCCGGGCTGGCACCACAGGCTTCTTGCCCGTGAGCTTGAGCTTGTGGAAAAAGGCGAGACTGACAGGCTGATGGTGATGATGCCTCCGAGACACGGGAAAAGTGAAGTCACATCAGTGCGCTTCCCTGCGTGGTTTATGGGACGTAATCCGAAGCTTAATGTTATAGCCTGTTCATACAGTGCGGATCTTGCTGAGAGCTTCAGCCGAAGGGTCAGGGATTTAACCGCCTCAAAGCTTTTCAGGGGAGTTTTCGGAGGAAAAGGGCTTAAAAGGAATGTACGTTCCGCCGCAAGATGGGAACTGGAAGAAGGCGGCAGATACCTGGCTGCCGGCGCAGGAGGCTCAATCACAGGGCAGGGAGGGCATCTGATTATTATCGATGACCCTGTAAAAAACTCCGAGCAGGCATCATCCGCCGTTTACAGGGATAAATTGTGGGAATGGTACCGCTCAACCCTGTTTACAAGGCTTGAGAAGAACGGACGGATAATTCTGGTGCAGACAAGATGGCATGAAGATGACCTCGCCGGAAGGCTTCTTGCCGAAGCTCCGGATGAATGGAAGGTTCTCAAGCTGCCCGCTGTGGCGGAGGAGGACGGCTTTTTCCGCAGGTGCGGAGAGCCTCTGTGGGCAGAAAAATACGGCAGAGACGAACTCGGAAGGATAAAGCAGTCTGTGGGCTCAAGGGTTTGGAACGCATTGTATATGCAGGAGCCTGCGCCGGATTCAGGAACTGTGCTGAAGCGGGATTGGTGGCGCTATTACAAAACTATGCCTTCAGATGTGGATTATTGGTTTCAGTCCTGGGATATGAGCTTTAAAGGGAGCGAAGGAGCTGACTATGTGGTGGGGCAGGTGTGGGCCGTTAAAGGCTCAGGCAGGTATCTTGCCGACATGGTGCGCGACAGGATGGACTTTTCCGCAACAGTGAGGGCAGTAAAAAATCTAACTGCACTTTGGCCGCAGGCAAAGGCGAAATATGTGGAGGACAAGGCAAACGGTTCCGCTGTTCTTTCTGCTCTGCGTAAGGAGATTCAGGGGCTGATAGCGGTAGAACCGAAAGGTTCAAAGATTGCAAGAGCATATGCCGTTCAGCCAATTCTTGAGGCAGGTAATGTCTATTTGCCGGAGGATAAGGCATTCTCAGCGGAACTGGTTGAAGAGGCGGCTGCGTTTCCTTTCGGCAGACATGATGACATGGTGGATGCACTCACGCAGGCGTTAAACGAAAGCGGGACAAGAGCAGTGCCTGAGGGTGCCTATTCAGGCACTTCGAGAAAGGCTGGTTATATATTCAAAGGATATTAAAAGGGGGAGTAAATGAATAATCTCACAAAAAATATTTCGGCATCATCAAGTTTTTCATCATTTTTAAATTTTATGCCTAATCCTGATGTAATTTTATCAAAAAATGGTCTGAGGCTTTCAGTTTTTGACGAAATGCTCACAGATGCACATATTTCAGCAAAGCTTGAACAGTTAAGGCACGGTGTCCTTGGAAACGAATGGAACATTGTTCCTGCGGATTCAACAAAGGAGGCTGTTAAAACTGCTGAGTTTGTAAGAAAAAGTCTCAAAATGATACCTAACTTCTTTCAGGAGCTTGAGGAGATGCTTTCTGCTGTGGAATACGGCTTTTCCGTTACAGAGATTATCTGGAAAAAGGAAGGCGCCCACTGGTTTGCAGAAAAACTGCTTAACCGCAATCCTGCACGGTTTGTATTTGACGGGGAAGGAAATCTGTTCATGGTTGACGGCGGCAGAAACATCCGGCTTGATGAACAATATAAGTTTATTGTTCACAGGCACATGCCCAGAAATGAAAATCCTTACGGCAGTCCTGTTTTATCCAAATGCTACTGGCCGTGGATGTTTAAGAAAGCAGGATTCCGATTCTGGCTCACCGTTGCTGAAAAATTCGGCGTGCCGACTGTACTCGCCATGTTTGAATCTGAAGGCGGCGAAGAAACAAGGCGCAGGGCACAGATGCTGGCGGAATCCTTAAGCGGAATCCAGAATGATGCTGCGGTGGCTCTTGCAAATGTAGATAAAGTTCAGGTTCTGGAAAGCAGGGGCAGTTCAGATGATTTTGCAAAACTGGTTGAGGTCTGCAATTCTGAAATATCAAAGGCGGTCACAGGGGAGATACTCACAAGCGATACTGGTTCCGGAGGCTCTTACGCACTTGCGAAAGAACACTCCAAAACATTCGGGATCAAAGCCGCAAAGACAGCAGCATCACTCGCAGATTCTGTTAGTTCAACATTAGTAAGGTGGATAGCAGAGCTTAATTTCGGAAGCAGGTGCAAGCTTCCTTCATTTGTATTTAAAGAAAAAAAATATGCAGACTGGGCAACTGTTAAAGAGGCTGCACAGTCTGGAATGGATGTTGATTTTGCTGAAGCGGCAAGAAGATTCGGCATTCCTTTGAAATAAACATGTATAAGGATATTTTTTCTTCACAATAGACCGCTGTCATGGTAATTTTGAATGAAATCGGGTGATTATGAAGAATATGATTATTTTTTCTGCGTTCGTTCTGTTTATATCGGCACAGGCGTTCGCAGATGTAAGATTTGAGAACAAAACGGAACTCCTGCTTGGAGTCCGTATGCAGAATCAGACTGACAGAAGGACAGAAAACTATGTGCTGATTAAGCCGAAACAGTCCGCATCCGTACATAACTCACGAAGCGGACTGAATGTCAGCGCACAGCTTATAACCGGAAGTTATGAGATTAACTGCTGTGAATGGGTAACAGTTCCGGACGGGAAAAGCCTTATAATAAGGCTTTATAGTGATAACAGCCAGCGCTGTTACTGTGAGATAAAGTAAGGCATAAGCCTTTCCCGAACTGCAGACGGCAAGGGGCATAAAACATTTATCAGGTGCAGTATGATTGAAAGAAGACAATTCCACAGATTTGAAGATGTCCCTGTACGGGTGAGGCTCAGAAAGGAAAACTCCGGGGATTATATTGAAGCCGATATGAGAGATATAAGCATCGGTGGAATAAAAATACGCACTGATGAAGCCATAAATATCTATGAATTCTACGAAATATTAATAAATTTCAACGACTCTGCCGAAACAGCGGGAATTACGGCAAAGGCGAAGGTCTGGCGTATTGAACCGGATACAGAAAAAAATAATGATATTTCGAGATTCTCTGCCCTTGAATTTGTAAGCTTTGAGGAAGGGGATAGAAAAATATTCACAAAATTCCTTGCCGGCTTCCTCATGGGCAGCGGTACAGAAGTTATTTAAGGGGCGAAAGCCGAATAAATTATTTTATAAAGTCTTGTTTTGCCTTGTTTTTTTATTTCAACAGGCATCTCTGTTTTCATAAACGGAATAAGAATAGAACTCTTACCCTTTTCCAAAAACCTGTACAGTTCAGGTTTTTCGTTTCTAAAAATTAAAATACAATCTCTGTGAGCGACTTCGGCATAAATATCAGTATATATCAGGATACCTCTGCTGAAAGCGGGGGCGAATGAGTCACTGTCTATTCTTATCCAGAGTCTGCCTGATGATATAAGGGCGTTTTCTGTCAGCCCTGTCAGGGTTTTAGGCATAACTTTAACGGCAGAATGCTCATTAACGAATGAATCAAGGTTAACAGAAAAATACCCTGCAATGAGAGAAAGGGTCTCAAGACTGGGGTTTCTCTGGTCATTAATGAAATTCGACATGTTGCCGGGCGATATGCTGAGTTTCCTGCAAAGCTCTGCCTGCGTCATGTTGTTTGAGGCTAACAATTGTCTTAGTCTTTTCCCTATCATTTTGGAATTATGAATCAGGATAGACTTTTTGTCAATTAAGATTCTCTTTATGTGAATGATTCGGGCGCAAAAAAAGGAGCCTAAAGGCTCCTTGATTTATTAATCAGGTTTTTTAGCCACCCAATGTATTTTGTAACAGCGGCTGCCCGGTTTCATGTCTTCATTTTTATTAAGGCTGATGGGTTCGCCTGCTTTTGATTCGGGAGCAAGAAGCACCGAATCAGGGTATTCAAAGCAGCGCATAAGCCTTAAAGTTCCTTCGGATGCAAAAAGAACCGATTCCCTGTCAGCGGGAAAGCCGTTGATCTTTTCAACAAAAATAAGCTCATTTTCATTGATTTTTGGTGCAAATCTTCCGTCTGTAACAACTGTCCAGAAAGGAGTTTTAAGCACTTCTGTTCTTCCCGAAGCTATGTCATCAAGATGATACTGGGTTTCAGGAGATGCAGGGAAGTAGTCGACAACTTCGTTTTCCATAACTGCGGAAAGCACTTCCTGATTCTGTTCCCCGCTGCCGATCAGTTCGTCAGCACCGTATTTGAGAATCTGTGCGATTGTCTCAATGGTTTCACGCTCAAACTCTCCGTGCCCCAGTTCCAGAGCAGCAAAAAAAGTGAGGTCGTAACCTGTGGAATCAGAGAGATCTTTTTTGGAGAGTCCTCTCATTTCTCTGATTTTTTTGATTTTTTCACCGATTTCCTTAGTGTTCTTGATTGAGTCGCCGAAAGCGAAATAATCAAGTTTAACTTCGAGGAAACGTGCGATTTTAGAGAGGGTTTCGAGATCAGGCTCACGGCTTCCGCTGAGATAGTTCGAGAGTCTTGACGGGGAAAGCCCCACAGCTCTGCAGACTTCAACCTGCTTGATTCCTTTTCGTTTAATTAGTCTTCTAAGTTTTTCTCCAATCATAGCCTAACATTACCTTATAATATTTTTCGTGTAAATATACTAGTTGTTATAGGCAGCTGATCGCATTCACATGGTGTAAACCACGTTAAAGAACAGGCTGAAGATATCAGATAAACAAAAAAAAGTCTGTTGCTTGCTCTGCCGATATCAAATATATATTTACACATAGTCTTTTCTTCGTATATATAGTTGCAAACGAAAGAGAAAATGTGCTAAGTTATCAGATGTACGGGATGTAGCGCAGCTTGGTAGCGTACTGGTTTCGGGAACCAGGGGTCGGGGGTTCAAATCCCCCCATCCCGATATTCCGTTATCTTCTGCAAGTTTAATCCGAGATCGTACCCTTCTCATTAAATTAACACAAAAAAATTACCGATACTTCTTCGATAACGCTTCCTGAAATGTGAATAGATTAGTACCTTTTCTCACACCGCAAGCTATTCTCTTGTAAAAGTTTTCATTTTGCAATAATATATCTTTTCACTATGGTGTTAATGTGTATAAGTTACACCCATGAGTGTAAAGTGTCAAGGAATAAAACGAATAAATGTGTAGAAAAAACAAAGAAATCGGAAAAAGAATTAAACAGCTGAGAAATTTTCTGGGGCTTACCCAGAGAGAATTTGCCGATAGGATATATTCATCTTACAGATCTGTTCAGAACTGGGAATCGGGCGACAGGTTTATCAGTGAAAGTAATCTGCGTCTTTTGATGGATGAATACGGGGTTTCGGCGGACTGGATTTACCACGGCACAGGCGAAATGTTTTCACCGCTTTTTCAGAAGTCGGATTCGGATATTTTCCTGCCGGCTGCCGAGATAATAAAAACGCCATTTGTTATTAATAATCCTGATCGGTATGCGCATATTGTTGTCAGTGACGAAATGGATCCTGTTATCTGCGAAGGCGATATTGCTTTGTGGATAAAAGAGGAACGAATAAGGCACGGCAGCTTTGTTTTACTTATCGGCACAGACGGAAGACCATTTATCCGTAAGTACCTTTTTAATGAAGGTCAGGGATTTCTGGTGCCTGAAAACAAGGACTACAAAGTGCTGAAAATTAATGATCCCGATGTGAGACACGTAGGCACGGTTACGGAAGTATTTACTAAAAAGTCCATGATGCCGCAGAAAATATAGTTTTAAAATATGCTCCACTCATCTATAATCCATGGAACTGTGTCTGAACGCAGTTTTATACAGATTATAGCGGCGGTCAAAATATATGGCGTTCAATATGATTCGCAGGAAGTTCAGAAAGCTTTTTCAGCTTGACTGTTCTCCTCAGGTTATTGCCGTCTCTTCGGCGGTGGGTGTGCTGATTGGATTTTCCCCATACGTGGGTTTTCACACTGCCCTTGCCATAGGTGTTTCTTTTATCTTCAGCCTTCCTATGTATCCGCTGCTTCTGGGAGCGTATATCACAAACCCTTTCACAATGGTTTTTATTTATGCGCTCTGCTACAAGTTCGGCAGATGGATTCTGCGTGATGATACTCCGATAGATATTGACTGGATGAATATTTCTTTGTCAGAAATTTTTGAAACCGCAAGGTCAATTCTATTTCCGTTTTTCATCGGGACTCATCTGATTGGATTAATATTTGGCGTTATAACATATTTTGTGATATATTATATTGCTGTGAGATACAGACAGAACACCTGAAATACATAGTTGCGGGGAGTTATGGCTGAAATAATATCCGTTGCCAGCGGTAAAGGCGGGGTAGGAAAGAGTTTTTTTTCCGCTAATGTTGCGATGTCGCTCACTGCGGCAGGGAAAAAAGTTCTTCTTGTCGATGCTGACCTCGGCGGTGCGAACCTTCATGATTTTGTGGGGCTTAAGCTCCCTGGAACCGGGCTTTACAATTTTCTTAAAGAAAGCTTCCGCATAGGGGATATTATACAGAAAAGCCCCGCAGGAGTTGATTTTATCGGAGGAACAGGTGATGTCCTCGGAATGGCTCATATTACCAATTACGAAAAACTCAAAATTCTTAATAGATTAAAAACCCTTGAATACGAATATGTTGTAATGGATCTCGGCGCAGGGACAAGTTATAATATGATAGATTTCTTTAACTCTGCCGATAAAAAAGTAATGATAATGAACAGCGAACCGACCTCGCTGGAAAACTCATATGGCTTTCTTAAAATAGCCCTCTACCGCAAAGTTGAACAACTTTTAAGAAAAGATTATAAGTTTGCCGATATATGTAAGAAAATACGCAGCAAGAGCATGAATTTTCCGAGCCTTGCCTCAATAAGGGAGGCTGTCAGGGAAATCGATCCTGCCTATGTGCATAAAACAGATGAGATAGCGGCATCATATAAAGTCGGCATAATTCTCAACATGCTTAAAACCAGAAAAGAACTTAATGTTTTTTATGGTTTCGAAACTGTTGCAAAAAAATACCTCAGTATAGATATTGAAAAAATAGGTTTCATACCTTATGATGTTAAAGTAAGCGAGAGCATTAAGCTCTTAAAACCTTTCTACACAAGCCTAGTCAGCAGGGATGTGAACTCCTGCATTGATGACGTAAGACAGCAGCTTATAGCAAAGCTGTAAAGGGGTGTTCAATGAGCAATCTTAAGCCGGTAAATCCTGCTGGATTGGACGAAGAGTTTGATTCACTTGAAGAAGGAGAGATCATCCAGCTGGTAGGTCTCAAACTCGGAGATGAAGAATATGCTATAGATGTTCTCAAAATACAGGAGATCATCCGTACTGTGGAGATTACTTCAGTTCCCCGTACAGATTCCTTTGTACTCGGTGTAATGAACCTCCGGGGCAAAGTTATACCTGTAGTGGATCTCAGGGTGAGGTTCAATCTCGATAAAATGGACTTTGACAAAGAAACAAGAATCATTGTCGTCCGCTTTGATAGTGAGCATATAGGCTTTGTCGTCGATGAAGTTACAGAAGTTATACGCATAAGCAAAAATATGGTGGAACCCACTCCTCCTCTTGTGGGATCTATTGGTCAGGAATATATACTCGGCATCTGCAAATATGATGACAGACTTATAATACTTCTTGATATAGATACTGTTATTGCAGAAGGGAAAGCTGTTGCTGAGAGTGACTTGAGAAAACGTTTTCTCGGACAGGCAGCAATAGAGGCAAAACCTGCGGTAAATTATGATGACGTGGCTGAAACAGTTGAGAGTGAAGAAACTGTTGACGCTGATGATTCAGCCGAAGAGGAAACCGCATCCGCTGAAGATGATGCAGGTGGTGATGAGCTTGATAATATTGATGAACTCATTGCAAAAGAACTGGCGAAAAGAGAGCAGGAGACTGACGAACTCAACCGAAAAAAGCAGACGCCCGAATTCCATGAAGCTGAGGGGGATGCGGACGTTGAAGATATTCTGAATGATGCACTCAGCCAGAGCGACCATGTTATTAACGGTGACGAAGGTCACGTTGTGCAGGATGAGCTTGATGCTTTGATCGCCATGGAACTCGCAAAAAGAGAAAAAGAAACAGAAGAACTCAACCGGGTTAAAAAAGAGCAGGAAAAAAAAAATGAAAAAATAGAGGAAGAGGAGATTGATGTATCCTCTTTCTTTGCTGAACAGGCTGCGGAAGTTGCTGATATTCATGATGAAATAAGTGACGCACCGTCAGAAGAAGAGCTTTTCGGACCAAGTATGGAAGAACTTCTGACCGCAGGCAGCACTACTGTAGCTCTTGATGAAACTGAAGAAGTTCAGACGGATGATATAGAAGATATTCTCCTTGAAGCAGAATCATTTGAAACACCCGAATCTCCGGAACCTGTTTTGAATAATTCCGACGAATCTGCCAGTGACCCAATATCCGAACCGCAGAAAAAACAGCCTGAAGATACGCTTGCTCCTGCAAAGAGCGGGATGTTTATTGAGGCTGATTCCCTTGAAGAACTCAAAAATCTTTCACAGAAAATAATTAATGGTGACGCAGTCGATCTCGGTATTGATATAAAAGGTGAGATCGGCGAACTTTTAAGACTTATTCTTGATACAAAGAATAAAGTTGATGAGGTTGACCCCACAATTGTAATGTCAAAGGAAAGCATGCCGGTTGTTGTGCAGTCTTTGGAACAGGTTAATGAAAAAACCGAAGAAGCAACAATGAACCTTATGGAAGCTGCTGATAAAATGAGCGCTTTTTACTCGCAATTCCTTAATGACATTGAGGACTTCGAGGATCTTGTTTACAAGAAAGATACGAAAGGGCTTGTTAAAAGTATAGATCGTATTGAGAGCGAAATCGCCCTTGCGGAAGATCTCGGATTTGGTATCCTGCACGCCCTTGAGTTTCAGGATATTACTGAACAGAAACTTAGAAAAGTGATAAGATCCATTGAGGATGTCGGAGCAAGAATAGGTGCTATTCTTGGCATTATTAAAGCTAAAAAAGACGAAACAGGCGAGACGATAAGCGGAGCAAGTCAGGACGACATAGATATGCTTTTAGCTGAATTTGGTCTCAATTAAGGTCTCTATAAATTATAAGCGCCGCGGGAAAAACACCTGCGGCGTTTTTTTGTAATGATATAAGTCTCTCGAACGATAAATGATATATTTAACCGAATACAACCTATGGCAGCGTGCAAACCTCACTGAGAGAGCGTGTACAGGCGTTTTAAGCAACTATTTGACTTATTAGGCAATCTATTGCATAGCCGGAGTAGTGCGGGGAAACTTACTGCCGCAACCTTTAATGCCGGATTTAAAATAATCCCGAATCTTTTTAAAATAATTCTTAGTTCTTATGAACT
>OBLN01000253.1_pt1 | contig 19464 bp, 19 predicted proteins | sample 1519301 | NCBI WGS metagenome assembly OBLN01 (sample SAMEA2452533, study PRJEB22499) | sediment metagenome | reverse complement strand
AATCCCAAACAAATCCAAAATTCCAATGTTCAAAATTCAAAACAAAAGCACTGCAAAATCAATCACGGAACACACGGAAAAAAAACAAGTTGAGGATGTTGAGAGAGTTGAGGGCGGGAATTCAGTTCACCAGTCAAGTCAAATCGTTCCTCCCCACTTCTTGTCCTCCCTCAACTCTCTCAACTTCTCTTTTCCCGGCACCCGGAATATCTGGTCCATCCATCACAGCTCCGGGAAGTATCTGCATCACAGTTCGGCAGGTAGCTTCATCACCGGACTCCAGCGTTCCCCATCACCGAAAAAAAGGGGGACAGGAAGCGCGAGTGATGGGACGGCGGGAAGAGACGGGCAACCAGTGAAAAGTGAAAAGTGAAAAGTGAAAAGTAAAAAATCCGCAAAGAGCTTTTAAAAAATTTCTGTTCCACCCTCAACTCACTCAACTTCTTTTTTCATTTTGTTCATTGGGATTTGTATCAAGGTGACAGGGAGGCAGGGAGACCCTGAATAAGGAATAAAGAAGAAGGAATAAGGTGCGGCAATCGACCGAGTTGTTTTTTTTCTACCTTCTACCTTCTACGTTCTACAGGGCGGCCACGGAGGGCCTGCCTCCTGTCACCTGATACCTGCCACCTGATACCTGCCACCTGAAACCTGTTACCTTCTTTCCAACTTTCCAACTCTTCAACTTTTCATCTTTAGAAAAGGGTATAAATAAACGGCGCGATGGCGGAACCCTCGGTAAGGATGATGAGGAATCCCACCAGCAGGAGAATGATGACCACGGGGATCAGCCAGAACTTTTTTTTGCTCCACAGGAACTCGAACACTTCTTTCAGGATGGATGCTTTCATGTTGACCTCAATATTGCTTGTCCGGCGAGTCACCGGGAGACCAGGCGTCGTACCAGGTTTCCGCTTCCCGGTCCTTCAGGTCGAGGAAGCGTTTCCCCGCCAGGCGCATGACCACGGCCAGCGGGGTCAGAATCAGGAAATACACCAGCAGCGAGATCAGGGCGAAGATCAACGTGCCCAGTTTGCGCGTAACGGCCAGCACCGCCTGAAAGACCGGGGTGAGCCGCGGCGCGGCCGCCAGGACCAGCACCAGTCCACCGGCCAGTCCGAGGGCGCGCCCCACGTTCAAGGGACGCAGCCATTCACTGCGAAACCACAGGATGCCCGCCGCCAGCAGGTACAGCAGGGCGAAAAACACCATGCTCTGACGCTGGATGGGATTTTGTTTCATGATGGTCCTCTAGTCCAGGGGAAATTGTTTCAACCATTCGGGGTCCAGGGGGATGCGTTCGCTTTCGCCTTTTTCCACGATGAAATTTTCCAGCACCAGCACATCCATGTTGGTGTTGCGGAAACAGCGCCAGGCTTCCGCGGGGGTGCGCACGATCGGTTCTCCGCGCACATTGAACGATGTATTGATGATCACGGGGCAACCGGTCAGGCGGTCGAAGGCCTGCAGGATGTCGTGGTACAGGGGGTTCGTTTCCGCATCCACCGAGTGCACCCTGGCCGAGTTGTCGACATGGGTGATCGCGGGGATCTCGGAGCGGACGGGGTTGAGCCGTTGCAGTCCGTCCAGCGCGTTTTCTTCCGCGCTGAGGGCGCGCAGGCGTTGTGGATGCACGTTGTAGACCAGCAGCATGTATTCCGAAGGGTGATTGTAATCGAAGAACTCCGCCATGCGGCCGGCGAGCACCGACGGCGCGAAGGGGCGGAATGACTCGCGGAACTTGATCTTGAGGTTCATGACGCGTTGCATTTCCGCGGAACGGGCGTCTCCCAGGATACTGCGATGGCCCAGGGCCCGGGGACCGAACTCCATCCGTCCCTGGAACAAACCCACGACTTTCTGGTCCGCGATATGGCGGGCGACCTCTTCGGGGAGGTTTTCACGGTTGACTTCCGTATAGGCGATGTGTTCGCTTTCCAGGAATGCGCGGATCTCTTCCACAGTGAAGGCCGAACCCAGGAAAGAGCCCCGCTGGGAGTCCCGCGGCGCCGGAACGCGCGCATGATCCAGGTGCTGGTGCCAGTACCACAAGGCGGCTCCCAGCGCGCCCCCGGCGTCTCCGGCCGCGGGCTGGATCCAGATTTGCGAAGCGACGCCGTTCTTCAGCAGGCGGCCGTTGGCCACGCAATTCAGGGCCACGCCGCCGGCGAGTACCAGCCGGTCGGAATCGACTTTTTTCATGGCGTAACGCACGATCGTTTCCACGGTTTCTTCCAGCACCAGCTGGATCGACGCGGCCAGGTCCATGTCCAGCGGTCGGATGGGGGTTTCCGGTCGCCGGGGAGGCGCGCCGAACAGGCGATTGAAACGGCGGTTGGTCATGGTCAGCCCGAGGTGGTAATTGAAGTACTTCAGGTTCAGGCGAAAGGAACCGTCGGGTTTGACCTGGATCAAATGATCGCGGATGCGGTCGGCGTAGCGCGGCGTGCCATAGGGCGCGAGCCCCATGAGCTTGTATTCGCCCGAGTTGACGCGAAATCCGGTAAAGTAGGTGAATGCGGAGTACAGCAGGCCCAGCGAGTGGGGAAAGTGGATCGCCTGGTCAAGGCGGATGTGGTTGCCGCGGCCTTCGCCCAATGTCAGGGTGTCCCATTCCCCCACGCCGTCGATGGTGACGATGGCCGCATGCTCGAATGGCGAGGGATAGAATGCGGAAGCCGCGTGGGCCTCATGGTGTTTGACGAAGGCGATTTTCCGGTTGGCGGTGGCTTCCTGGATGAAATGCTTGATGTAGAGTTTTTCCTTGAACCAGACGGGCATGGCCGCGATGAAACTGCGCCAGCCCCGGGGCGCGAATTGCATGTAGGTGGAGATCAGGCGGTCGAATTTCAGGAACGGCTTTTCGTAAAAAACCACCTGGTCGATTTCATCCAGCGTAACGCCCACGGTTTTCAGGCAGTCTTCCAGAGCCCGGTGTGGAAAACCGTGATCGTGCTTTTTGCGGCTGAAGCGTTCTTCCTGGGCGGCGTAGAGAATCTCCCCATCCCGCACCAGCGCCACGGCCGAATCATGATAAAAGGCGGATATTCCCAGTATGTTCATGTGTCCACGATCCGTTGTAATGGGAGGGATTATACTATCAAAGACGGTCCGGCGCAATCCCGCGGGTCAGAAACGGATTTCCACCGCGGTGATCAGGGTGAGGTCGTTTTTTTTGATCTCGGCGGAGAGGGGAAAGTTGTTGAACCGGTCCTGCAGCTTGAGCGTGATCCAGACCGGTTTTTTCATCAGCAGAGACAGCGCCGCGTCGACCTCCAGGCGGTAGTCGTGGCAAAAATCGCCCAGGTCGGGGGTGTAGAGTACGCGGGCTTCGACCCGGCTGGTCTGCGAAAGCGTCAGTTCCGAAGCCAGGCTGAGATGGAGGCGCAGCGATTGCTGGTTGGGCGCCGGCTGCCGCTGGTTGAGGAATTCGCCGTTGAGGCTGGTCGAGAGGGTGGTTTTGAGCGTTTCGTTGTCGTGGACATCGATGCGCACTCCGAGTCCGGTGGTCGTGCGCAGGGTGATGCCGGCGATGGAGTCATATTCCAGCAGCACCTGGCCGAACAGATTCAGGCGCTTGTTCAGGCTGCGGATAAAGGCGTTGGCCCAACGGCCCTTCTGCTGAATCACTTCGGAGCCACTGCGCCCGTAGAGGTTTTCCAGGTCGCTGTCCAACGTGAAGCCGTCCAGGCGGATGTCGAAGTTGATTTCTCCATGCAGCAAATGGCTGCGGGTATTGCCGGAATGGATGGTCAGCCCGCCGTTCAGCGACAGGTTCCAGGGCCGTGTTTCCGCTTCAGGCGTTTGCGTGGCGGCAGGCTCATCGGCCGGAAGCTGCAGGCCCGAAAGTAAAATCAGCGGTAGGATCACCCGGAAGAGTGGATTTCTGGGGAGGCGGCTCCTCATGGCTTCTGCCGCACCGGGTATTGTTCCGCGCCGCAGTAGATGCAGCGACGCATGGGCCTGGGCATGACTTTCTTGCAATTCCAGCAGATGTAATCGGTGCGTTGTTCCCGCGCGGTGATGCGGCTCTGAATGTCCCTGATTTCATTGCCGTGATCCCGCGGGCGTTCGAATGCCTGGTCCAGCTCCTGGAGGATGACATCCACCTTTTTGTAGCGGCGCGCGGGATCCGGTTGCAGCATGGTCATCACGATGTGGTCAAGTTCGTCGGAAACGGTCGCGGCTTTGCGCCGCAGGGGTTGGATTTCGCCGGCCTTGGCCTTTTTGTAGATTTCCATGGGGTTGGCCAGCACAATGGGGGGAAACCCGGTCACCATTTCATAGAAAAGGCAGCCGATGGAGTAGATGTCCGAGGCCAGTACCGCCCGGCCTTCAAACTGTTCCGGGGCCATGTAGGGCGGTGAACCGATGCGCGTGGTGGCGAACGGTTTGCCCTCCAGCAGCGTCGAGGTGCCGAAATCGGTTACCTTGACGTTGTCCCCTTTATCGATCAATACATTGGAGGGCCGGATGTCGCGGTGGATGACCCTGTATTCATGGGCAAAACCCACCGCGGACAGGATCTGCCGCAGGTAGCGCAAAGCGGTCGGCAGTTCCAGGTTGTTGCGGGAATCGATCAGGCTCTCCAGGTCGGTGCCGTCAATGTATTCCATCACCATGATGTAGACATTGTCGATGACATCCACGGTCAACAACTTGACGATGTTCGGGTGTTGCAGCAACTTGGACTGCAGGGCCGATTCCTGCAGCAGTTTTTCGGTCTGGATGCCGATGCGGTGGGGGATTTTCAATGCCCGCAGGCTCTTGAGAAAGGTGTCTTCAGCCAGGTAAACCGTGCCGAATCCCCCGGAGCCGATTTTCTTCAGGATGCGGTATTTGCCGATACTGCCCTTGAGCTCGATCATCGGGTTCAAGCATACCCCAACCCGCGAGCGATTTCAAGATGAGCGGCACAGCCGCTGCAGAAAAACGGCCGCGGCCGCGATGGCGGCGGTTTCACTGCGCAAGGTCCCGTCGTTGATGCGCCAGGGCCGGAACCCGGCCCCGCGCAACTCCGCCAGCTCCCGCGGGGTGAAATCTCCCGGGGGCCCGATCACGCACAGGATCGGCTCCTGTTCTTCGGGCGGGGCGGACTGGCCGCTGATCTCCATCACCACGCGCGCGGGAATGCCGCTGGACGATTGAATCAGGGCTTCGAGGCTGAGGGCCGCCCGGATCCGTGTGGGCCACAAGCGGCGGTTGACTTTCAGCGCCTGCAGGGCGATGCGCTGCCAGCGATCCGGGACCTGTTCGGCGCAATCGCTGTCACTGCGCTCAAAGCGCACGGGAACGATCTCGTCCACTCCCAGTTCGCACAGTTTCTCCAGCATCAGGTCCATGGGGCGTTTCTTCAGCCCGGAGGGAGCGAGGATCAACCGCGTCGGCGGGCGTTGCTCGTGTTCGTGCTGCAGCACCGCGGCTTCGATCCGCTGCTGCCCGATGCGAAGAATCCGCGCGCGGAACCAGTCTCCCAGGCCGTTGACGGCCTCGATCTCCATGCCTGTTCTGGCGCGCATGACCCGCGCCAGGTGGTGGTGCTCCTCGCCGTCGATGACCAGGGTGTGGTTGTCCGTGGATAATGCGGCCAGGAAGCGACGTCCCGTCATGTGTGGACGGAGTTACCCGCCATTGGCCAGTTCCAGTTCCCGCAGGGACTGAAAAAGTTTTTTCTCGTCCCGCGACAGTTTTTCCGGGGTCCGCACCCGCAGGACGACCTGGAGATCCCCGCGCCCCCAGCCGTTGACGTTGCGGAAGCCCTTGCCGCGCAACGTGACGATTTGTCCGGGCTGGGCGCCGGCGGGGATTTTCACCCGCTCCGTGCCGGAGGGGGCTTCCACTTTGACTTCATCTCCCAGCGCCGCCTGGGCGAAAGTGATGGCGACATCCATGATCAGGTCGTTGCCTTCACGGGAGAACCCGGCTTCGGGCTCGACCTTCAGCACCAGGTACAGATCGCCGGCCGGGCCGCCCGCGTGGCCGGCTTCGCCTTCTCCGGCCATGCGCAGGCGATTGCCGGTATCCACGCCGGGGGGAATGTGCACGGATAGTTTTTTTTCACCGCGGATGCGGCCCGACCCGCGGCAGGTTTCGCACGGATTCTTGATGATCCGGCCCGTGCCGCCGCACATGCGGCAAGGCGTGGTCACGGAGAAGAACCCCTGGCTGCGTCGCACCTGGCCGCTGCCGCTGCATTGGGGACAGACTTCCGGCTGCGTGCCCGGGCGACTTCCCGAACCCTTGCAGTCGGGGCAGGTTTCTTCGCGTTGCAGCGTGACCTCGCGTTCCACGCCGTTGTAGGCTTCCTGCAATGTCAGGCTCAACTCCATGGCCAGGTCCTGGCCGCGGCGCGGACCGTTGCGGCGCCGCGAACCGCCGAACATGGAACCGAAACCGAAAAAATTGCCCAGGATATCTTCAAAATCGGAAAAGACCGAGTCCGAGAAAAAGGAAAAATCCTGGAAACCGCCGCCGTTGCGCAGCCCTTCCACTCCATAGGTATCGTAAATCCGCCGTTTCTCGCTGTTGCCGAGCACGGCGTACGCTTCCGAAGCCTGCTTGAATTTTTCTTCCGCTTCGGGGTTGTCGCTGTTGCGGTCGGGGTGGTATTTCATGGCCAGGCCGCGATAGGCTTTCTTGATTTCTTCGGTGGATGCCTCCCGGGAGACTCCCAGAATCGCGTAGTAATCTTTATTCTGCATGGGATCAGGATTCAAATTCCGCCATCAACTGGCTGTTGATGCGGTTGCGCTGTTTTTGTACCCGCTCCAGCAGGCGCGACATGAGCGCGATATCCTCGCCCTCGAGCGCCTTGGCCACTTTGCCGACCAGTGAGCGGATTTCAGACTGGCCGGCCAGGTCGATCTTGTCGGTGTGGTGCTCCAGGTAAAAGCGTACGGTTTCGGTCTCGCGTTGCAGGTCTTCCCGCAGTTGTGCCAGTTGCAGGCGCTGATTGTCCTGTTCCCGGAACCGGGCTGATTCCTCGACGATGCGTTCGATTTCTTCCGGAGCCAGCCCGCTGGCCGGTTGGACTTTCATGCTTTGACTGATTCCGGTCTGCTTGTCTTTGGCGGATACCTTGACGATGCCGTTGGCGTCGATCTCGAAACTGACTTCGATCTGGGGGATGCCTTTCGGTGCCAGGGGAATGCCCACCAGGGAAAACTCTCCCAGTGAACGGTTCTGCGAAGCGAGTTCGCGTTCTCCCTGGAGCACATTGATCTTGACCACCTGCTGGTTGTCGTTGATGGTGGTGAACACCCGCGAACGTTTGAGTGGAATCGTGGAATTGCGATCGATGATGCGTTCGAATTTATCTCCCTTGGCTTCGACGCCCAGCGAAAGGGGAGTGACATCCAGCAGCAACAGGTCCTTGACCCGACCGCGCAGGATTTCCGCCTGCAGCACGGCGCCGCGGGCCACGACTTCTTCCGGGTTCAAACGGCTCTCCGGGGGTTTGCCGAACAATTCCGTCAGGCGGCGGCTGACCAGGGGCATGCGGCTCTGGCCGCCCACCAGGATCACCCCTTCAAGCGCCGCCGGCTCCAGGTTGATTTCGTCCAGGGAGCGCTGCACCAGGCCGATGGTGCGCTCCACCAGGTTGCCGGTGAGATGCTCCAATTCGGTGCGCGTCAGGCGGTGCTGGAAATGGTAGGCCTCGTTGCCGCTGCGGTGGACCAGGTAGGGGATGGTCACCTGGGCTTCCTCGTGGTGGGAAAGCTCGATCTTGGCTTTTTCGGCCGCCTGCACGATGCGCTGGTGGGTCTGATCGTCCGGGCTCAGGCTCTGCCCCAGTTCAGCGGATGCCGTTTTGACCACCCAGTCGATCACCTGGGCATCGAAATCGCTGCCGCCGAGAAAGGTGTCGCCGATGGTGGACAGCACCTTGAATACTTCCTCTTTGACTTCCACGATCGAAACATCGAACGTGCCCCCGCCGAGGTCGTATACCGCGTACAGGCCGTCGCGGTTGAGTTGCTCGCTGTAGGCGATCAACGCCGCGGTCGGCTCATTGATGATGCGCGAGACGTTGAGGCCGGCCAGGCGTCCGGCGGTTTTGGTGGACTGGCGCTGGGCGTCGTTGAAGAACGCGGGCACGGTGATCACCGTGTCGCCGATTTCCTCATTCAGAAATTCGCGCGCCAGGTGGTGCAGGTAGTCCAGGAAGAGTCCGGAAATTTCTTCCGGCGAACGCACGCGGCCGGCGAAATTCACGTGGGCGTCGCCGTTGGGCGCCTCGACGATTTCGTAGGCCACCTGGCGGCGGAAAGACTGCACTTCGGGGCTCTGGAACTTGCGCCCCATGAGGCGCTTGATTCCCCATATCGTGTCGCGGCTGTTGCTCTGGATCTGCCGGCGCGCCACGTTGCCGAAGACATGCTGTTTTTCGCGGTTCACGGCCACAACCGTGGGAATGACCCGGGAACCTTCATTGGTGGGGATCACGGAGGTTTTGCTGCCGTCTAGGTAGCTGATGCAGGAATTGGTGGTTCCCAGATCGATGCCCAGGTTCCGGGCCATCAATAATCTCCCTCGTCGCCGCCGGGCCCGTTTCCTGCGGCCGGAATCGCCACGCGCACCAGCGCCGGGCGCAAAAGCTTTTCATTGTAGAGGAACCCTTTCTGGTACACTTCCACCACGGTGGGATCGACGATGTCTTTGCGCTCCTCCTTGGAGAGGGCCTGGTGGAAGTTGGGGTCGAACGGCATTTCCTGCGGGTCCAACTCTTCCACGCGGTATTTGCGCAGCAATTCCTGCAATTGCTTGAAAATCATCTGGATACCGGCGATAATCGATCGCGGTGATTCATCCGCCGTGTGCGCGCGGATGGCGCGTTCGAAATTGTCGTAAATTTCGAGCAATCCCAGCAGGAATTCTCCCAGTACGAAGCGCTGGAACTCCTCTTTTTCCTTGCTGATGCGTTTGCGGAAATTGTCCATCTCCGCCAGGTTGCGCAGGTATTTGTCCTGGAAATCATCCCGGTCCTGCCGCACTTGCTTGATGATGGCTTGCTGTTTTTTCAATTCCTCTTCCAGGTGGGAGAGTTTCTGCCGCAAATCCGCGCCCCCATGACTTCTGCCCGGGCGGGACTTGTGGTGAGGCTCCGTTTGCGCAGCCGGGTCGTCGCTGCTTTCGGGAACATAGCCGATTTCGCTGGGATGGGGCTTCTTGCTTTCCGTCATGCTAAACCTCCACGGAGCGGCTGGAGAGGATTTTTGAGAAATACCGGGAATAGAGGCTCACCCGGGACAGGGTTTCGCGGCCCGCCGTGAACTTGGGGCCGATGATGCCCATGTTGCCGATGGGGCGCCGCTGGTAAACCACGCTGGAAACAATGAGCAGGAAATCTTCCAGTTCCGAGATTCCGGTTTCAGAGCCGAACAGGATGCTGGGCTGCTCTGCCGCGTCACGCTGGATGTCGTTCAGGAAGCGCACCAGCCGGGCTTTTTCCTCCAGCGTCTGCAGCAGGCTTTTTACTTTGCGGGGATCGATCAGTTCGGAATCCAGTATGTTCTGGGTTCCCTTGACAAAGAGCTCCGCGCCCATGAGATCTTCGTTGTTGAGCAGGTAATACAATTCCCGGTAAATCCGCAGGAACTGGGCCTTGTCCTGGAAAAGGCGGTTGCGGATGGCGCGCATCACGGATTGCAGGTTTTTCCCGGAAAATTCCCGGTTCATCAGGTTCTGCCATTCGCGCAGCGCGGCATCCGAGTGGTTTTCGCGGGTGGAAAACACGCGCGAAACCGACCAGCCGTGCATGGATTGAACCACGGCCATGACGCGGTGGCTGCCCACTTTGACCAGGCGCAGGCGGCGGAACCGCAGTTCAAAAATGGAACGCAGCAGCAAAAACCCCACGTAGGGAGTGTCTTGTGACAATTGGAGCAGGCAGTCGTCGCTCAACCCCTGGAAATCCTGGCCTTTCATGACGGGCGCGGGCGCGGGCTCGAGCCGGTCGTCCAGGTTGAGCAGGGCCTGGCGCAGGTAATACTTGAGCGCCAGGTTGGTGGGGATGCGTCCCGCCGAGGCGTTGGCCTTGGTGACAAAACCGCGGGCTTCCAGCCATTGCAGGTCTTTGCGCAGCGTCGAGTCGGAAAAAGGCAGCCGGGCGGAGAGATCCCGCGAACTCACCGCGTGGTGGGTCCGGGCATAAATGTCGATCAACTGGTCCAGGATGCCGGTGTGCCGTCTGCTCAGCCACATGCAAAAAATTCTAATATATCCGCTCGGGGAAGTCAATCGGGTCGGACCCCTGCGGCTTGCCCGCGCCGGTCTCTTCGGTTATAATCGATTGCGTCTTTTTCCCCCGTATCTGCGGGGGGATCGATCCAGGCCTGTTCTGATTGCGCAGTTGCTCCGCAGCCACGCCCTTTGCAAGGAGATCGGATGATCGGAATTTTCAAGCTGGTACTGGTGGTGGTCGCCCTGATGGGGTTGCTGCGCTGGCGCCGGGACCTGACACTGGCCGTGGCCGGCGCCGCGCTGCTTTGCGTGATCCTGTTTTCCATCCCCGTCGGTACCGCGCTGGTATCGGCATGGGAGATCCTGTCCGCTGGCGGCAGCCTGGAATTGTTCGCGATTGTGGTGCTGGTCATCTTTCTCGGCTCGGTGCAGAAAGAGGCCGGCATGTTTGATCGCCTGATCCGCTCGCTGAATTCCGTTATCCGTGACGGTCGCGTGGTGGCGATGGTGGGGCCGGCCATCATCGGGTTTCTGCCCATGCCCGGCGGAGCGCTGTTTTCCGCCCCGCTGGTGGAGGTGACCACGCGGCACATGGACCTGAATCCCCATTTCCGCACCTTTCTCAATTACTGGTTCCGCCATCCCTGGGAATACATCTGGCCCATCTACGCCGGCCTGCTTCTGTTCCAGACCATGTCCGGATACTCCCTGCGCCGTATCATCCTGTTCCAGTCGCCCTTCAGCCTGATTCACATCCTGGGGGGGCTGGCCGTTTCGTTCGCATTTTTCCGCCGCCGGGGAATCGGCCGCCAGCACCCGGGCGAAGCCAACCATTTCTGGGGCACCCTGGGGGATTTTTTCGAAGGCACCTGGCCCATCCTGGCCGTGGTCGCGTTGTTTTTTGCCGCCGGTTGGCCCTTGTATCTCTCCCTCGTGCTGGTGGTGACCGCCGTGGTGTTGATCAAGAAAGTGGCTTTCGCGCGCGTCATCGCCCACCTGGTGAACCCGCGCATGGGACGGACGCTGCTGTTGCTGGCCGCGGTACTGGTATTCCAGAAAATGATCCTGGTGGCCGATGTGTTCCGCGAATTTGCCGGCGTGGTGCTGTCCAACCCGGCCGCCGTGGCCCTGATCGTGGGCGTCTCCTTCACCATGGGATTCCTGACCGGGGTCAATACGGCCTATATCGCCATCGCGTTTCCGATCGTGCAGCCGCTGATCCAGAACCTGCCCAACGCGTTTCAACTGAGCCTGTTTGTGTACGTGATCGGTTTCTGCGGCGTGTTGCTCAGCCCCCTGCACCTCTGCCTGGTGCTGACCAATGAGTATTTCGGCTCCTCCCTGATGCGGGTTTACCGCTACCTGCTGCCGCCCGTGTTGCTGATTGCCGGAACCGCCATTGCCTTTGCCTTGTTGTCAGCGTAACCAGAGTCGGGAAGTTGGGAAGTGAGGAAGTTGGGGAGTTGGGAAGTGAGGAAGTTGGGGAGTTGGGGAGTGAGGGAGTTGGGACCTAGAGGGAATAAGTGCTACAGGTTTTTAAAGCATTTTCTTTCGACTTTCGACTTTTAACTTTCGACTAAGATCTCTTGCCTATCTGTCTTCCTGCCACCTTTTTTCAACTTCTTTCCTCTCCAACTTTCCAACTCTCCAACTTTTCAACTTTTTTTTCAGCCCATCATACATTTCCAGCAGGGCGTGGGGCACGACCCGGGTATCCGCCAGTACGGGCAGGAAGTTGGTGTCCCCCTGCCAGCGGGGTACGATATGCAGGTGGATATGATCGGCGATTCCGGCTCCGGCCACTGCGCCCATGTTGATGCCGACGTTGAAGCCACCGGGGCACATGAGCTCTTTCATGACGCGGATCAGGCGCCGGGTGATTTTCATCATCTCCAGCATCTCGGTTTCATCGAGGGCTTCCAGTTCCGACACATGGCGATAGGGCACCACCATCAGGTGGCCGGAGTTGTACGGGTACCGGTTCATTACCACGCCGCAGCCGTCGCCTCGAAACAGAACGAGGTTCTCCCGGTCATTGCTCTCTTCAAAAATGCGGCAGAACAGGCAGCCGTCCTCCCGGGGACGGGAAACGTACTCACAACGCCACGGGGCCCATATCGAATTTTTGCGGCTCATCCATCCTCCTTTTCCCGGTCGGATTCCAGGCGTTTTTTCGCTGACTTCAATTCACTCTTCAAGCGTTTCTTTCTCAGTTTGGCCGCGACATCGGCGGCTGCCTGGGAGTTGTCGCCTCCGGACGCTTGCCCGGCCGGGTCATCGCCGCGAAAGCGACGGATCAGTTCCATGGCCAGGTAGCGCCCGAAATAGCCCACGAACCCGGCCGCCAGCACCAGTGCCGCCCACTTGAGGATTTCCTCGATCATGGCGTCTCCGATACCCCCATTCTATCGTATATCCTCAGGGAATGAAACTCGCCCCCCATATGGGGCCGGTGCGTATAAACGTATAAACTTCCAAAAATTGCTTTCGAAAGCGGTCATTCATCAAAAAAATCCCCCATCGTTCATTCATTCCGGAACTTTTTTCAGCAGACTCTACGTATACACATTCAGATCAACGGGGAGGGGGGACCTGATCCTTTCAGGACCAATCCAATGAGACGAGCAAGATTCACTTGGCCGGGAGCCTACCATCACGTCATGAACCGCGGTATCGAGGGAATGGCCATATTCGAAACGGATCATTTGAAGGATCGTTTTATCAGCATGCTTGCTGAGTCAACAGAAAGAACGAAGCTTCGTGTTTTTGCATATTGCATAATGGACAATCACTTTCACCTCGTGCTGGAAAACTCGAGCGAGCGTCTTTCGGATTTCTGCCGGTTAGCCTGTGGCACGTTCGGTTCCTATTTTCGTTTCCTGCGCCAGGATCGCGGCTATGTTTTTCAAGGGCGCTTCAAATCCACGTTGATCGAAGATGACTGCTACCTTAAACAAGCGTTGGCTTATGTGCTCTTCAATCCTGTCAAATCAAGTTATTGTGCCCAGGCGGATCAATACCAATGGTCCAGCATTCATCATTATTTTTCTCAATCTCCAGCGCCCTGGCTGGCTGTTGATCTCGTTGAAGGGCTTTTTGGAAATCGAGAACAATTGCTGCAAAGCCTTGCCGAACAAGACGCCTTGTTTCAAATAAATCAAGTGAACACCAAAAGGGGATTCATCCTGGGTGGACCCGATTTCCCGAATATTGCTAAACAGCGCAGCAACCGGCGCCGGGGCAGTCAATCTGTAATGAGGCGTCGCAGTGACGATCTGCATTTCGAACCGGCTGCAAAAGTCATTCAAGAATTTGAACGACTGCATGAAGTTGATATTGCCCACATCAACACAAAGACCTATGCGGGGAAACGTCTGCGTGCTGAATTGCTGGTAAAACTTGTGGATTTATGTGGCCTGCGATTCCATGAAATATCGAAAATGGAACCTTTTTCGGATGTCCGGTTCGAATCACTGCGTACGATTTGTCGCAATGTTAGGAAAAAAACTTCGGGGAAAAGCAGGTAGGCCGGGCAGCGGTTTAACCTGGAGTTTATACGTTTATACGCACCGGCCCCATTTGGGCGCCCGAGCGGGTGGGTTCTCATCCCACCCCGACTCTTTCAACTTCTTCCCTTTTCAACTTTTCAACTCTTCAACTTTCCAACTTCATCCCCGTTGGGGATGATTCGGAGGGGGTGGGATTACTCGCGGCCCTGTCCGGGCCCGCTCGCCTTCGGCTCCTTCACTGCGCTTCCGCTGCGTTCAGTCGTGCTGATTCGCGCTCATCGCACCGAATCAGTCGAACCCAAAAGGTGGGTTCTCATCCCACCCCGACTCTTTCAACTTCTTCCCTTTTCAACTTTTCAACTCTTCAACTTTCCAACTTCATCCCCGTTGGGGATGATTCGGAGGGGGTGGGATTCGAACCCACGGACCCTTTAGGGGGTCAACGGTTTTCGAGACCGCCCCGTTCAACCGCTCCGGCACCCCTCCGTTCTATAAAAAACTCTTTTATGATCGTTGCACATTCCGCGCGCCTGCAGCCGCCTTCCACCTGCACGGCGTGGTTGAACACCGCGGCCACCCGCTCCAGCGCCCCGGTCGACAGCACGCCGGTCTTGGGATCATCCGCGCCGAACACCAGCCGCTCGATGCGCGCGTGCACCATGGCGGCGTAACACATCAGGCAGGGCTCCAACGTGACATACAGCGTAATTCCGTTGAGCCGGTAATTGCCGCAATGACGCCCCGCCAAGCGCAGCGCCTGCATCTCCGCGTGGGCCGTGGGGTCGCTGGTGCCGATGGCGGCGTTTCGGCCCCTGGCAATGATTTCGCCGTCCTTCACGGCCACGGCTCCCACCGGTACCTCGCCTGCAGCGGCCGCTTTTTCGGCTTCGCGCAAGGCTTCCAGCATGAACAGGTCGTCTGAATCGGTCATGGTCGGTTTGCGTCCGCAAACCCGTATATTCTAACCCAGTTTACGCCGTCTGGCAAGTTGATCCAGGCGCAGGCGGATGCTGAAACGCACATCCGGCGTGGAATCAAACGGAGCCAGGTCTTCCTGGAAACGCAGCTCCACGCCGCGCATCAGGCGCACACCCAGCAGAATCTGCCAGCCGGCGTGGGCCTGGTCTCCGGAACGGTAAGGTGATGTGCGGTGGATCAACCCGGCGCGGAACCAGCCCAGGCGCGCCCAGGCTTCCGCCAGGAAGATGCGCGGATGGATCGCCAGGTCATCAAGCCAGGCGGGTGGATTGAAGAACGCCAGGTGGCCGGACAAGCCCAGCATCCATTTTCCCCGTTTCCAATGCAACCAGCCGCCGGCGATCAGGACCGGACGCCCGGACAACAGCCCGGGTGCTCCAGCCGGAGATACCTGCACCCCCAGGCGCCCGCCCAGGCTGAGCGCCCGGTCGCGGTTCAGGTTTGCGGTCAGCGCCGCGGTAAACGGCCCGGTCACCCCCTGCGCGCGATCCAGGCTGAATCGATCCTGCAGGCGGTAATCCACCTGGTCTCTGGGAAAGATCGGGCGGCCGTTGTCCGGCAATCCGAACGCGTCATGGAAATTTTCGATCAGCCCGTCCATCCAGCCGCCGTGAATCCCCGACCAGCGCGAGTAGATTTCCAGACAGAGCGAACGCGAAATCCCCAGCCGCAAGGCCAGGATGACTTCCAATGTCTCCAGGTCACTGGCGGTTGAGCCGTCATCGCTGAACATGAACACGTTGCCCGCAGACAGGGTCAGTGTGGAAGCGACCCGGCCGCGCTCCAACGGCAGGGCCTCCTCGTCGAAGGGAAAGGAGGCCAGCGACTGCACCAGGGGGAAGCCCGGATCCGCGGCGGAAAGGGCGGCGCAGAACAATAGCAGTATCAGGATGACAAACCCGGGCGTTCGTGGTTTCATGAAACGTTCTCCTGCGGTAAAGGCACCCATTATACCATCCGGCCGGATTGCCACAAACCGGATCTTGTTTTTTGGGCCCGGCTCGATTATGATACAAACGATGATCCGGACAGCCGGAAATTCCGGCAGGTACCCGCATGACGGCAGAGATTCAGTTCATAGACCAGTACGCCCCCGAATATGCGCTGATCCGCCACGCCGCGCAGGTATTGGAAAAAGGCGGCGTCATCATCTATCCCACCGATACCATTTACGGCATGGCCGTGGACATGCGGCGCAAGGCCGCGATTGAACGTTTGTTCAAGATCAAGCAGATGGACCGCCAGAAGCTGCTCAGCTTCATCTGCAACGATCTGCAGACCGTTTCCCAATGGGCGTTCATCCCCAATGCAGCCTATCGCGTCATGCGCCGGGTTCTGCCCGGCCCCTATACCTTTATTCTGCCCGCCTCAAAGGAAGTACCGAAAACCATTCTGGACAAGCGCCAGACCGTGGGTATCCGTATTCCCGATTCGGCCGTCGCCCTGAATCTGGTGAATGAACTGGGCAGCCCGCTGTTGAGCACCAGCGTGCCCATGGGCCCTGACGGCTTCCATACCGACTTGTTGCAGATCACGGCCGAATTCAGCGAAAAAGTCGACCTGATCCTCAACGCCGGGGATCTCATCGACACGCCGTCCACGATTGTGGATTTTACGACCGACCCCCCGACCATTATCCGCGAAGGCGCCGGCGATATCGCCCCGTTGTTGTAGCTGAGGAAAAGTTGGAGAGTTGAAAAGTTGAAAAGTTGAAGAGGGAAGAAGTTGAAAAAAGGTGGGACGGCGGGAGGAGATGGGCAACCAGTGAAAAGTGAAAAGTGAAAAGTTTAAAGTGAAAAGTGAAAAATCCGCGAAGAGCTTTTAAAAAACTTCCGTTCCACCCTCAACTCACTCAACTTCTTTTTTCATTTTGTTCATTGGGATTTGTGTCAAGGTGACAGGGAGGCAGGGAGACCCTGAATCAGGAAGGCAGGGAGACCCTGAATCAGGAAGGCAGGGAGACCCTGAATAAGGAATAAAGAAGAAGGAATAAGGGGCGGGAATCAACCGGGTGTTTTATTCATTATTCCTTATTCGTTATTCCGGCCGGTTTTCTTCATTATGCCCATGGCCTCTTGCCCCTCGCCACTTGCCAGGTTCCCCCTGTTTTCGGTGATGGAAACATCAGGTTCGAGTGATGGTGCGGCGGGGAGTTATAGTGATGAGGAACCTGATTGAACGGTGATGGAAACCTCAGGCTCGAGTGATGGTGCGGCGGGGAGTCCGAGTGATGGGGAACCTGATTGAACGGTGATGGAAACATCAGGTTCGAGTGATGGGACGGCGGGGAGTCCGAGTGATGGGGAACCTTACAGTACGGTGATGGAAAAGCAATGCCGGTGCTGAATAAGGAATAAAGAAGAAGGAATAAGGAGCGGCAATCAACCGGGTTGCTTTTTTTCTACCTTCTACAAGGCCCCTTGTTTCCGGTGATGGAAACCTCAGGTTCGAGTGATGGGGCGGCGGGGAGTCCGAGTGATGAGGAACTATCCGGCCCGGTGATGAAGAGGCGCGGACTGGTTCTGAATAAAGAATAAAGAAGAAGGAATAAGGTGCGGCAATCAACCGCGTTGCTTTTTTTCTACTTTCTACCTTCTACGTTCTTCGGGGCGGCCACGGGTGGGCGCCCCTACGCCTGCCTTCCTGCCACCTGATACCTGACACCTGATACCTGACACCTGATACCTGCCACCTGATACCTGCCACCTGCCTCCTGCCACCTGCCTCCTGCCACCTGATACCTGACACCTGACACCTGATACCTGTCACCTTCTTTCCAACTTTCCAACTCTCCAACTCTCCAACTTTCTCCTTCACACAAATGTCTTTGTCAGCTCCAGGATCTGGCGGGCGGCGGCCATGCCCTTGTCCAGGGCCTGGTTGAACAATTCACGCGGGATGCGGTGCTCTTCGGCGAATACCCCCAATTGCACGATTTCATCGCGGTCGCTGACCACCAGGTTGATGTCGGCGTCCACGGCCGCGTCCTCGCGGTGATCGAGGTCCACCAGCACCTCGCCGTTCAGGATGCCCACGGAAACCGCGGCGACGGGCGTGATCGGGGGAAGATCGCGGATCAGGTTTTCAAACACCAGGTGGCGCAGGGCGTGGGCCAACGCGATGAAGCCTCCGTTCACGGCCGCGCAGCGCGTGCCGCCGTCCGCCTGGATCACGTCGGCGTCGACGTGAATGGTGTAGCCGTTGATCAGGGCCAGGTCAAAGACGCAGCGCAGGGAACGGCCGATGAAGCGCTGGATCTCGATGTGGCGGCCATGCGTATGCTGGCGCTCGCGGTTGAGCCGCGGCGAACCCACCGAAGCGGGCAGCATGCCGTATTCGGCGTGGATCCAGCCCTTGCCGCTGTCGCGCAGGAAATAGGGCACCCGGCCCTCGAGCGTGGCGCTGCACAGGACCCGGGTCTGGCCGTGTTCAACCAGCACGGCACCGGGAACGTCCTTGAGGTAGTTGGTTTCAATGCGGATGGGGCGCAATTCGTCGGCGCCGCGGTCAATGCGCTGCATTTGTATCTCCTTTGGGGCGGGTTTTCCAGCGGTTGTGAAACCAGAACCACTGCTCGGGCGTGCGCCGCACGGCGGCTTCGATTTCAGCGGTGCACCGCTGGGTCAACACCGCGATATCGCGCTCACGTTCGCCCGTGGGCGAGTAAGCGATGGCGGGGCGGAATTCCAGTATCGGCCTGCCGTCGACCAGGGTCAGGAAAGCGGGTACCAGCGGCGTTCCGCGGCGCAGGTGCAATTGCGCCGCTGAAGTCACCGTCGAGGCTTTGCGGCCGAAAAAGTCCACGAATACGCCTTCACGGGCCACCGCGTTCTGGTCGATCAGCATCAGCACGGTCGCCTTTTTTTCCAGGGCCTTGAGGATGGCGCGCATGGCGCCATGCTTGCTGACCAGGCTGGAGCCCATGCGTTCACGGAAACGGTGAATGTGGTTGCCGATGCGGCGGTTGTCCAGCGGGCGGGCGATCGTGACCACGGGGGCGTGGATGACGCTGCGGATTCCCCCGGGCAACAATTCCCAATGGCCGAGGTGGGCGGAAAAAACCACCGCACCGCGTCCGGCGGCCAGGGCGTCTTCCAGGTGGCGGGCGCCGCGGATCTGTAAATCGCGCAACTTTTTTTCCGGCACGGGCGCAGCCATCAGGGCGGCCAGGTCCACCAGCACGCGGCTGAAGTGGATGTAGATCTTTTTTTGCAGGTTTTCGCGGGCGGCCGCGTTCCATTGCGGGAAAGCCGTCTCCAGGTTGCTGGTGACCTGGTGGTGATGGCGCCGGCTGAAGCGGCGGAACAGGCTGCGCAGCAGAAAAGCGTCCACCCCGCGCAGAAAACCGGGTGTCAGGCGCACCGCCGCGGCAAAGCCGCGGAAAAACAGGTATTCCCAGAAGTGTCTACGTTTTTGTGGGGACATTGCGCCGCAGGTAATCACCCAGGTCCATGTCTAATTGTATCTCATTGGCGGCGTAAAGCAAAGGCGGGGTCCCGCCGGCCAGGGGTGCGGCCTTGATGAAATCCTTTTCCGTGCAGACCAGGAAACGCGCCCCGCGGGCGCGGGCGCGGCGTTCCAGGTTCAGCAGGTCGGAGCGGGTGTAGACATGGTGGTCGCGAAAGCCGCGGAAACCACGCAGGTCCAGACCGTCCAGGTCGCGGCGGAAGCGGCGGTTGTCACCCAGGGCCGAAAAAGCGAAAACCGCATCGCCGGCAAGCGTGTGCGCTGTGCCCCGGGCGTCAAAGAAGCCGGTGATGCGGAAACTGAACGCGGCGTGGGCGGGAACCCGCGG
>OBLN01000252.1_pt1 | contig 19515 bp, 18 predicted proteins | sample 1519301 | NCBI WGS metagenome assembly OBLN01 (sample SAMEA2452533, study PRJEB22499) | sediment metagenome | reverse complement strand
GATATTTCGGACACCAAAAAACAGATTTGTGGCTGATTTTATTGGTATTGAAAATATAATGTGTGGTACAATTGAGAATAGTTCAAATGGTCTGGTTAAAATCAAAACAGATTTAATAACTGTGTTTGCCGTAACGGAAAAAGAAGGTAAAGTCCATTTTGCTATACGCCCTGATGAGATAACAATATCCAGAGAAAAAGTGCAGACCAGCGCCAGAAATACAATTCAGGGTAATGTTAATGAAATCATTGATACCGGATCACTTATAAAGCTATTAGTAGACGCTGGTGAAATATTCACTGTTTTTATAACTCGCGAATCTCTCAGTGAACTCAATATTTCTACAGGAACCAGTATATGGTTATATTTTAAAGCATCTGCTGTCCATGTATTTTAAATAATAAACAGTTAATTTAATTCAGTTAATTTAATTTTTTGGGAATCTTCTTTCTTTGCCAGAACTGAACTCCCACTGGCTATTTTGTGTTCGCTCAAATGGTGACAAATGGTGACAGCATCTCTTAAATGACCTTCTCTTTAAGAAGGATCTTCAGTCTCCATTTTCCAGAGAATATATCAGCTCCCCAGGCTCTCGTTTTTGATTCCGGTGCCTCTGGCATTTGTCTGGCGAATCAATTGCCTGGAATCCTGAAAATAAGATTGTGTTTCCAACGATTCCAGCCCGGTAGTAAAGAATGCTCTCCGGAAGTCAAGGTAATAGTCACTATACTGTCCCCTTGTATGGGTGTCATTAAATACTGCCTGCCGGGAATGGGAATAAGAGTCACTAATCCACTGCCCCGTCTGCTTGCTAAAATCCTGGTCTCTGATGCCGGACCAGACCATGACCTCACCCGTATAATTCGATCGGTTCAGGCTAAAGTATGGCGTGGAGATTTCCCCGTTTTCATTTGCTTTCAAAAAGTCGAAAATTACAATCCGGGCCCATTCATACAACAGGTTTACTTCCTCGGGAGAGGCAGGGTTATAATCAAGCAGGTCCGCACCTGTAAGTTCATATATCCGTACCCTTACTTCCACTTCAGCAGGAATTCCGATAATAGAGCTGACGAAAGGAAAGTTGTTAGGTGGAAGGATCCATTTTTTAAAGTATAGATATTTGTTTTTGAATGTAGCCCCTTCAACCTGGCTTTCAGCAACTCTTATCTGTGAATCCATATCACCCTGCAAGCCAAGTTTGAACATCATAAATGCCAGAGAAGGCCTGGGTTCATTTCGGGACAGAGCAAAATAGACGTTTGCAGCTTCAGGATTTGATTCGTATAAATTACTGGCAAAAGTAACATTATGCTGCCGTGCAAGGTCCGGAGCCCCACTGAATTCTATCAATGCGCGGGAAACGTGTGAACCGTATCTGTCCAGATATTGCTGCACCAGAAATCCGCCGCCTGACCCTCCGTAGAGCATTATTTTGCCCCCCGGAGACAGAAGTCCTTTGCTCTGCATGTCCTGCCGAACAGCCTCGATATCCTCAATTTGTTGGGCAGAGCCATATAAATTCACAGCCAGACTATGATTAACTGAGCCATCTTCATTATAGACTTCCGGAAATAGTGTCGGATTTACTCCCCGGTTTCCTATGAGTACGTACGAAAGTCTCCCAAGCTTATTTTCAAAATATTCGAAGTCTTCAGGGGAAGTGACCATTCCCACTGCCTCCTGCTGGTTATCGAATAGCCAGAATATCACGTCTCCGCCTGGTTCGAAATCAGGGCTAAGGATATAAAATGCTGTGAAATTTCCTCTGGAATGGTCATTATGGTCAATGGGCAACTGTAAATAATAGTGATGGCTATCTGGCGGCATTTCAGGATAATAGCTGCCTGCAGGAAGCCGTTCAGTGGGTACAGATGTGAACTCCCTGTACTCATACCACCCGTACAGAAAACCTGCTATCAGAAAGGCAAATGCCAGAAATTTGAGAAGCTTTATATTCCTTCCCCTGCAGACTAACATGAAAAATTTCCTCTAATTTTCTAATTTTCTGGAGAACTTTAACAACAAGACTTGATTAATGTTTCTACCTGAGAAATGTCGTGAATTTTTAGCTCTTCTATTCTATTTCTGCATGTTTCGAACATTAACTTCTTTTGAGACCCTTTTTTCAGGGCAAAGATAAGGTTAAACAGCCGGGTACAATCCCGGATATGAATGACTGAAGATTTTGGGTAAAATATTCCGAATCAGGTAAAATGCTCTATATGCCAATGCGTTTATTTCCCGGAAACAACCGGTTTTTTGTGAAAATCTTTTAAAATATTTTAATAATTATTTTTCTGAAAATAATGCTCTTTTCTGAAAAATGCTCTTTTCTGAAAATAATGTCTTTCTAAAAACAATGTCTTTTAAAAGAAATGTTTTTTCTAAAAGAAATTATCTTCTCTATCGACAATTTTATAAAATACCTGTCTATATATTTTGAGCGCAAAAGCCCTGTCTTCAGTTTTCATGGATATGTTGAGCTTTACATATCTGTAAGCTGTAAAGTTTCGGCTGGCATTTCTTTTTTGTGCCCGCCCGGGAGAGTTCTTTTCCCCTAAAATAAAATCTCGCCCTTAAACCCCCTGAATACACTGCAAATCAATAAGTTTCTGCTAAAAAGTTACCTATAAATACAGTGTATTCTTCAGCGTTATGTTAGAGTTTACATAATGTAATTTCTTCCAAATACGCTGGCTGAATTACATTTACTCTGTAAGCATTCAACATCTTTATCGTTATGTTTAAACAAACATAACGATAAAACCTATGGCGGTGTACACATTGCATAAGAATTCGGATGAAGAAAAACACAACATGGAGGCAATCCTGAAGCATGTAAAGGACCCTGAGCTGCTTTCACAGATTGAAAAGGTCGTCCCCTTTCATGGTTTCCTGACATCAGGGGCATTAATCGGTATCCAGATGCTTAATATCGCAAGACGCGAGCTCGATGTCCGGAATGGGGAGCGCATATACGTGACCTGCGAAACAAAAAACTGCATGCCTGACCCTTTTCAGATCCTTGCCGGAGCTACTATCGGGAATAACGGGCTGAAGATCAACAATCTGGGGAAAATGGCAGTCACTGTAAATAAACAGGCTCCTGAAGGAGTGCAGGGTATGAAGGGCGTCAGGATATACTTTGACCCTGAGAAGACAAAGGACTACCCCAAACTCCATGCCTGGTACCTGAACACTGAAAAGTTCCACCATGAAGAAATCGTGCCCATTCTCCTGGAAGCCGGTGAAAAAGTGTACTCCTGGAAATCCGTGGACCTGGAAGTCCCGGTCAGGGAGAAAAAGCAGGTACAGTGCTGTAAAAGTTGCGGTGAAATGTTCATTCGACACGATAATGAGCTGCTGTGCGGCGGATGCACAGAATAACGTTGAGAGGTAAATAAAATGCAAGATGAGATGCGATTGTCTGTCTTTTCCGAAAAAAAAGACCGGCAGCTGGTCTATAAGCCTGAGAAATGCATTGGCTGCGGGACCTGCGTACAGGCATGCCCCAAAGGCTCCCTTTCTATTGGAGCCGTGGGAGCTGTAGCTAGAGGTTTACTGGATGCTGATTTTCTTGAAATGGCAAAGAGTGAAGAATGCCTTGTCTGCGGGATCTGTGCAAAAGTCTGTCCCACAGGCGCTCTTGAATTGAGGCAGGAAGGAAAACCCCTCACAGATATGTCCTATATCTCAAAGGCAGTGAGACCTACATCAGTAAACGAAAGCTGCGTTCACTGCGGTCTCTGTGAGGATATCTGCCCCCAGGGCTGTATTGAGGTCACCCGGGAAATTTCAGCAGACGGAAAACTGAAACTGGTCGGAAAGACTCATATTGATACCGAGTGCTGTGTCCACTGCGGGTGGTGTGCTGCCGTATGTCCTGTAAATGCTATTTCCGTGGAAAAGCCCTTTGAAGGGCGCTGGGCCAGAGCCGAAGATGTCTGCCAGACCTGCCATACATGTATTGATGTCTGTCCTGCAAATGCTCTTTTCAATAAAAAGGCTAAATCCGGAGAAAGGGTTGAAAAGATATCTCACCGCCCGGATGCCTGCATTTACTGCGGAGCCTGTGCGGTTGCCTGTCCTGTGGATGCCATTGATGTCCGAAAAACCGCAATTCTTCCGGAAATGGAGAAAAAGGGTGTCCTCGAGAAAAAGCTTATCGAAGTTCCTATCCCTGCCGCCGCGCTTCGCACCCGTATTGAAAAGGATGAATATGCCTGTCTGGGCTGCGGAAACTGTGTGATCGTCTGTCCGGTAAACGCTCTCGATAACCGCGAACTTGCTGCCGGCTACCTGTACGAAATGGACAACAAAGCTATCCTTGAAGTCAGGAACGGGAAAGTTTCGGTCGTAAACCAGGAACGCTGCGGAGGAGATGGGACCTGTGCCCTTATCTGCCCTGTTAATGCGGTCTGGCTTGTGAAGAAAGAGGTGGAATAAATGGCAGGTACAATTGCAATCAGGAACGGATATGTCTTTGACCCCCTCAACGAGATAAATGGGGAGAAAATGGACATTTTCATCAGGGATGGAAAAGTCGTAAAAGAGCTTTCTGCAGCCGAAATGAAAACATCAAAGGTCATTGACGCCTCAGGCATGACCGTTATGCCCGGAGGGGTTGATTCCCACTCCCACGTTGCAGGCGCCAAGGTTAACGCCGGCAGGTCAATGCGTCCTGAAGACCATTATAAAGCAAATCTTAAGAAAACTGAGCTCACCCATTCCGGTTCAGGCTACACAGTTCCCTCTGTTTTCAAACAGGGATATGATTATGCAGCAATGGGCTATACAACGGTTTTTGAAGCTGCGGTCCCCCCTCTCGAAGCACGCCACACCCATGAAGAGATGCGTGCAACCCCTCTCCTTGATATGGGCGGATACCTGGTTCTCGGAAACAACTTCTTCCTTATGCGCTACCTCAGGGACGGCGACATGGAAAAAGCTGCTGCATATGTTGCCTGGATGATGAAGACCCACAAGACATATGGTATCAAATGTGTCAACCCTGCCGGAGTTGAAAACTGGGCATGGGGCAAAAACATAAGCACCCTTGACGAAACCAACATCCACTTCGAGATTACTCCAAGAGAGATCATTAAAGGGCTTACCGAGATCAACGAAACCCTCGGAATGCCAATGCCAGTCCACCTGCACGCAAACAACCTGGGACACCCCGGCTGCTATGCGATTACCAAGGATTCTCTCAAAATCCCTGATGGGGTAAAGACAAAACAGAATATGGACGTTGAATGGGCAGAAACCAAGATGGACCCTTCAAGGGACCGTTCCGTATATCTGACCCACCTGATGTTCAACAGCTTTGCAGGCACAACCTGGGCAGACTGCGAATCCGGTGTTAAGGACATTGCAGGCTACATCAACAACAGAGACCATGTGGTAATCGACAGCGGATGTACTCCTTTTGGGGAAGCGACGGTTATGACCGGAGACGGACCTGCAATCCACGACCTTTACACCCTTACAGGAAACAAATGGTCGAACACAGATGTTGAAATGGAATGCGGCTCAGGTGTCCTTCCCTTTACCTACCTCAAATCCAACCCCGTGCACAGTTTGCAGTGGGCAATGGGGCTTGAATGTCTCCTGCTTATCAGTGACCCATGGAAGACCATTATGACCACAGACAGCCCCAACGGCGGGCCGTTTACGAAATATCCTGAGGTTATGACCTGGCTCATGTCCGAGGCTTTCAGGAAGCAGACGTTCAGCGAGTGCCATAAGTGGGCAAATGACAGGAGTGAGCTCGGAGGCGTAAACCGTGAACTCTCCCTCTATGACCTTGCAATCCTGACCAGAGCCAACCCTGCCAAGACAATCGGTATGGTCCACAGAAAGGGTTCTCTCGGTGTGGGTGCGGACGGAGATGTTACGGTCTACAACATAAACCCTCAGCAGCTTGACGCAAACAATTACGAAGCTCTTCTCAGGACTTTCAGAAAGGCAGAATACACCGTGAAGGGCGGCGAAATAGTGGCTGTTAAAGGGGAGATCGTTTCCCTGCCTGAGAAGAGGACTTACTATTCCGAAGTGCATGTTGAAAATGAGCGGGAAAAGGAAATGCTGGTTGACGTGAAGGAGTGGTTCAGGTACTACACTCTTGGTTTTGCCAACTACCCGACTCCGGAGAAATACCTGGAAAATCCGACTCCCATACAGATTAACGGCGAGAGGTGAAGTCATGACAGAGGGAGTACTTATTCATAAAAAAACCGACACTGACAAAAGTATCGGAGAAATGGAAGAAATAACGCTTATTCCTAAAAAAGTGATTGACATTAAGCTGGAAGCAGATGTAATAACTCCTGATTCCTTTGCAGGCAAAAGCGCCGGAGAAATAGGGATGCTGTCCATATGGCAGGGCCCAAAGACCTATCCTCTTTCCGATTTCTTTGAAGTGGTAGGCAAATCAGGCAGTTCTGCAGCCGAGACCCTGATCCGCATAAAGGGCGATGCAATGAGAGTCAAAAGGATCGGAGAAGGCATGAGTGCAGGAAAAATTGAAATCGAAGGTTCTGCAGGCATGCATGTCGGTACCGGGATGAAAGGCGGCGAAATCGTCGTTTACGGAGATGCTGATTCCTGGGCTGGCATGGAAATGCTTGGCGGGCTCCTGCACATTAAAGGCAATGCCGGAGACCATGTGGGCTGTGCTTACAGAGGTAAATGGCACGGAATGAAAGGCGGGCGCATAGTTATCGAAGGCTCTGCAAGGCACCAGCTAGGAGGCGGCATGGACGGCGGAGAAATTCTGGTAGAAGGAAACGTTGAAGGCTTCTGCGGGATTCGCCAGAACGGCGGGCTCATTGTTGTAAAGGGCAGTGCTCTCCGTGGAGTGGGTGCTGAAATGGCAGGCGGAACCATAGTTGTCGGGGGCAAAATACAGCGCTTCGCTCCCGGGTTCGAATTCGTATCTATGGAAAACAGAGTCACTTCGGGCGATGTTGAACTCATAGGCGACTTCAAGAAATTCACGGGGGACTATGCGATCAGCAAGAGAGCAAAAGGAGCTCTCTATGTATCCATAAATGCAAACCCGGAGCTCTGAGGTGAGAAGCATGGAAGTAATACTCATTACCGGAAGCACGATTGATGAAGGAAGGCTTGCCAAAGGCGGGGACAAGTTCACGGACGAGTACACTATGGAGTGTGCATCCTGCTGGATTTCTCCTGTAGATTTCGTATCTCTATGCTCCCCTGAGAAGGTAAAAGTAACAAGCAGGAACGGAAAACATTCGATTGTCGTCTATGCGAAATGTACGGATTCGGTCCAGCCCGGGCAGGTGTTCATGCCGAGGGCTATCTGGTCGAATGTTGTCATAGACCCTGATACCCTTTCTACGGGTTCTCCCCTCTATAAGGGCGCTCCCGTAAATGTTGAGCCCTCGGGAGAAGAGGTTCTCAGCGCCGAAGATGTAGTGTTGAAAATGTATGTCGGAGGGCAGTGAGTATGATATACAAAAACATAGTCTGTCCGGTCTGCGGGGCATCCTGTGATGATATCCAGGTTGAGTTCGGGGACGGAAAGATTGAGGCAAGAAATGCATGTAAAATGGGGAATGCAAAGTTCAAGGAGGTCGTAAGCTCCCACAGGCTCAGGCAGCCCCTTATAAAAAATGGAGGAAAACTGGCCCCTGCTGCTTGGGACGAAGCTCTTGAAAGAGCTGCCGATATACTTGTTTCGGCAAAGCGCCCTCTTCTCTTTATGGGCAGTGAAACCTCCTGCGAAGCTCATGAAGTAGGGCTCAAGATAGGGGAATACCTTGGTGCAATCGTCGATTCCAATGCCACTATTTGCCACGGACCAACTGCAATGGGTATTCAGGAATCAGGAAAAGTCGGTGCGACCGAAGGTCAGAAGAAAAACAGAGGCGACCTCATTGTTTACTGGGGGACCAACCCTCTCGAATCCATGCCCAGGCAGATGTCAAGGTATGGTGTTTTTCCGAGAGGTTACTGGACAAAACGCGGTCGTTTTGACAGGACGGTCATCACTGTAGACCCGAGAAAAACCCCGACTACCGAAGCTTCTGACCTGCACGTACAGCTCAAGCCCGGCTCAGACTATGAACTCATAAGTGCTCTCCTTACCCTGCTTCACGGGAAAGTTCCTCATCCATCTGTGGAAGAGATCACAGGAGTTCCAATCCCTGTTATGGAAGAAATGCTCGATATGATGAAGAGCTGCAACTTCGGTGCAATTTCCGTTGGTCTTGGCCTTTCTTCATCCATAGGAAAGCACAGGAACGCCGAAATTGCCATGAACCTGGTAAAGGAACTGAACAACTATGCCAAGTTCACCCTCGGGGCTCTCAGGGGTCACTGCAATGTGGCAGGCTTTAACCAGGTAGCTTCTTACATGTACGGCTACCCATTCGGGCTTGACTTCACTCGCGGGCACCCGCGTTACAACCCCGGAGAATATACAACCGTGGACGTGCTGAGGGAAAAAGATGTGGATGCTGCCTTTGTAATGTGCGCTGACCTTGTCTGCCACATCCCTGCGGACTGTGCTTCTTATCTTGCAGAAATCCCTATGGTCTGCCTGGACATTGCTCCCTGCCCGACCACGGCTGCTTCGGATATTGTGCTTCCGGGAGTTATTGACGCTATGGAATGTGACGGGACTTTCTACAGGCTAGATGATGTGGCTGTGCACTTTGAACCTTTCACAAGCTCGCCCTTCGAGTTTACGAAGAGCAATGAAGATACCCTGAAACAGCTCTTTGAGAAGATTAAAGCAAGGAAGTAAATCGAGTCCGTTTTCACGGATTTCCAGTCTAAGCTCAGTCTAAGATAATGCAAAACAAACAGCTGATGTGAGAGTGGTATAAAGCTCTCACCTTTTTTTATCTTACAAATCTTTTCTCTGTCATTCCTTTATACATATTTTTCCTTCAATGCCACGTGTCTACCATAACTGCGACCGTAGTTGAAGTTTAAGCAATTATTTAATATGTGCGTGTACATCTATGACTTACTAGAAGTGGTCGAATCCCCGTTAACAAAATATTGAATGAGGAGTGTGAAAAATGTCACAGGAAAATAAAAACGACAAGTCTTATTACGTTATCATTGCGCTGTCAATTGTCCTGGTGCTGATGGCAGCAACCATATATGCCATTTCACAGAACGGGTCCGAAAAGGATACGGAAAATACTATTTCCATGAATGGGTATGCTGAACAGAAAGTTGTCCCTGACACGGCAACATTGAACATAGGTGTTGTAGTTCAGGCTGCAACTGCAAAGGAAGCGTCCGATGAAAATGCAGCCATTATGAGCGCTGTAATGGCAGAACTCAAAGCAATGGGATTGCAGGACAGAGAAATACAGACGTCCTATGTTTCCGTGTATCCTGTGTACAACTATACTACTGCGCAGACAATTACAGGTTACTCTGCGTCCAACAGCGTGCAGATCACAACCACGAAGCTTGACAACCTGAGCGAGATCATTGATAAGTCCACAGCCGCCGGAGCCAATGAGATTGGGAGTATTTCCTTTTCGGTATCCGATGATATGAAAAAGCAGCTTCGTGAAGACCTTATGAATGAGGCAATCAATGATGCATCATCAAAAGCCGATACGCTTGCCAAGAGCCTGGATGTTGAGATCACTGGTGTGAAAACCTCATCTATAAGTGAAAGCAGCGGTTCCAGGGTATATTACGAATACGACATGCCAATGGAAGAAAAGGAAACAGGAGCAGTTTCAACCCCTATTCAGCCGGGTGAGTCTACCGTTTCAATGTCGGTACAGGTCACATACTACATTGAATAAAAAATTTGGGTAAAGTAATTTGAGCGCTGAAGTGTAATTAAAACACTGAAGTATAACAAATGATCTGGAGTTGCAGATAACAGGTGTTGTTTGCAACTTCTCAGGTCAACTTATATTCCCTTTTTAAGCACATAAATATAATACCTATGAAAATTTAAATAGTGTTTAATATTTTGCCACCTTCTTATGTAAGTAAATCGCGCCAGTCGAGCTTAATATACAATGAGATTCCTAAAATGCCTGATTATGTCTGATAATATCTTATTATGTCTTATTATGTATGATAAGGTCTGATCTAAATGCTTAAAAGAAGGAATATTGGCAAATGGCTGATGCTTATAATTACTGTTTCTATTTTTCTATGTGGTTTTGCAAGTGCTAATGATAATGGATCTCACGATCCCGAATCTAATAAAATCTCTGAATCCATTAAGGAATTTGAAAATGATCCGTCTTTCATAGCATATAGAGGAACCGTACCAGATGCAGTTGATCAGGAGTGGGAAAATTCAATTGTAGATTGCTGGCTAAATCTTAACCGAATAGGACCTTCATATTCCGAATTTGATACGTCTATAAAAAGCGTTGCCGCTGGTCATGTAATAATAATCGAACTGGGCTCTGCCTATAAAGAAGAAGTAAATGACTCAAGAATTGAAGCTATGTATCAGAAAATTGAGGGTTATTGTGAAGAGCAGGAGGGAATAAGTAATATTCCTGTAGTTTTTATGTGGGCACAGGACGAGGATGATCTACCATTGCCTGATTATGGTCCTCAGATTTTTGAAGAAATTAAATATGAGCCCGGGTTCATAGCCACTAGGGGAATAATGCCTGTAATTACAGATTCTGGTGAAAAAGTGGAATGGGCAGAGACAGCAGGAGATTGTATTCATAGTTTCAGAAACGAACTTCTTCCCTACATGAAATCATATGGCGGGCCAATGATTAGTTTTGGTTATGACTATAGGGGATATATATTTGTGGAATTTGATAAAAACTCCTCCGAAAGCGTTAACGACTCTATAATTAATGAAATCTATCTCAAAATTGAAAGTCACTGTGACCAGGAAGGTGTAAGTGAACCGCCAGTGGTTTTTGAATGGGGAGAAACGCCAGTAGAATGCGAAGAACTTTTACCAGCAAATGATGTTCCAGATGTGAATGAAGCTAATAACGTTAGCTTATCAGGTAATGAAGAACAGATTGCCGGTAATAAGACAACCAATCAAATGCCTGGTTTCACGTCGGTAATATCCATCTTGGGACTTTTATCACTTTTTATTGTTAAGCGTTCATAATATAAATGTATAAAATTGATATTTTCATTATTATATCGATCCTGCCCTTTTTCTGATCTCAAACAGATTTATTTTTTTTATTAGCATTTTCTGACCGCTATCTTTTCTCCGCAATCTGGTGCAGTTTTTTTGTTCCCCCTGCCTCGCTTACCACCGTAAGCATTGTCAAAGGGTCAAAAATTCGGGTTCCCATTATTGCAGTGATCTCTCTACTGAAGAACGGGACAGGGTAAAAAGGCGTTCCTGGACCGAGCAGAACTACTTCTTTTGCTGCTCCTCGAAAAGAAAAGAGCTCATCGAAGATCTTGCTGGTGAGGATACTTTCGTTGAGGGCGGCCACCAGACATAGGAAGGATTTCTCCAGCTGTTAAAGTAACTTCTTCTCAGTGTTCTGAGCTATTAATTCGATTGCGATAATTATTAGCTGTCTGGTCGGGATATTATTGCATGAAATTTGTACTCATAATACATTGATTGCACACAGGTCATTTCAAAGTCATGTTTGTTTACAATTTTTTTAAGTTTATCGGGACTGTGGGAGTACCCGAGAATATTTACAGGACGATTTTTTGCTCTCGCTGATATCATGTTTTTGAACTCAAATCCTGCTTTGCGTAAAATGTTAAGGAACCCAGTGTCCTGTGAGAAAAGCCCTATTTTCCACAAAGGATATAAGCGCGGGTCCAGTATGTCAAATAGTACTATTTTTCCATCTTTATTCAGATAATTTGATGAATTAAGGATAAAATTATCAATTTCCTGGTATGTCAAATATTGAATAACTCCGGCTGCGGTTATTCGATCAAAGGAAGAATCAAGTTTTTCCCAGACGGTTTTGTCATCAGCCTGAATTAACGATATATTCCCACATTTTCTTTCCATTATTCTTTTGCTTGCCTCTTCAAGCATGGATGCGGAAAAATCAACTCCTACCATCTTTTCGTATTCCGGGGAGTAGTAAACCAGGAGCTCTCCTGCACCACACCCAAAATCAAGAAGTGTTTTGCCTCCGTCCAGATGAAATAATTTTTCTTTAGCTTCACTGGAAATAAACTCTTCCGCCGAAGATCTATGACCACCATTTCTCCTGTCTGCAAAAAACTCTACCCAGAAATCTTTCTCTCTGGACATATTTTTATATTCCCCCCGAAATATTTTATACATACCACATGTTGTTTTTTTCTATTCTCCCCTATAATAATAGCAGGACTTTTTTACTCATTCATTAATAAAACTTTATTGTTCATCCGTTCATTATTTGCCAATTTATATTAGTAATTTATTATTTAATAGTTCATATTTAAAATCTATCATTCAATACCTTATTATTTGCAGGCTTATAATCCTTATTTTTAGCTTAAATGTATTTTTATTGTCTATTTAATAAAAAGAAGGACCTAATGAGTTATTAAAACTAATTTCAATTCCCTAAAATGATTTCTTTGTTGAAAACCTGATTCCCTGTTCAAAAGACGGAATTTAAAGAAAAAGAATGAGATTTGAGACTAACCTTCTGGAAATTAAGCTTCCCTTTTAAAAGCTATTTTCTGTCCGCAGTACTGGTGCAATTTTTTTGTTCCCCCTGCCTCGCTTACCACAGTAAGCATTGTCAAAGGGTCAATAATTCGGGTACCCATTATTGCAGTAATACCTCTTTCGAAAAATGGTATCGGGTAGAGAGGTGCACTTGGGCCGAGCAGGACAACTTCCCTTGCTGCTCCTCGGAGGGAAAGAAGTCCATCAAAGGTCCTGTTGGCGAGAGTGCTTGCACTGAGGATAATCACATCCGATTCGGGGAGGATTTCTTTTGCTTTTTCCGAAGGCAGGGTCCTTGTCTGAGGAGTTTCGATTTCACGCTTTTCAAGGACTGTGAGTTTATCGGTTATTTTGAGGATTCTCGGGACAAGAGGGCTGAAATAGCCTACCATTGCAACCCTATCTTCAGGTTTTATAAGGTCAAGTATGTCTATTTTTGAAACGGGAAAATTTTCAGGCTCAAGGACGCTGAGCGTATGGGAGAGTGCATTTGCAGTTGCAATTCCTACAGCTGCCTCAAGCGGATTTTCTGACAGTGCAAGTCCAAGCGCTTCATCTGCAGTTTTACCTCTCAGGGTATCTGTAAAACCCAAAGAAGGGCAGCAGGAAAACTCATATAGAGGAGTGCAGGCAACGCCACCGTAATTTTCGGAAAGCAGGACTCCTGTATAAGCGAGTCCTATTCTTAAATCCTTTACTTCGATTTCTTCAAGAGCAGGTCCCAGGTCTTTTTTGAGCTCATTTACCAGAGCGGGAAGGATTTCAGTTTTTTCTTTTTTCCCGGTTTCCTTTAAGCCTTTGCTTTCTGACATGCATCCACCTTTTATTTGTTAACTTACAGCGTCTCCTTAGAATCTCTCAATCTTTGTTGTAAAGTCAAGGGGATTTGCGTAATAGGGGGCGCTTATGACGATAATATCGACAAAAGGAGCGTATTCAGGGATCTTTTTTGCCTCTATTCCGCCTGCTGCGAGTTCAAGTTTAGGGTTGAGTTTCTTTAACATGGGCCCCAGTTCCCGCAGTTCTCCCGGAGAAAGATGGTCAAGGAGCATAATATCTGCCATCTCAGCGTATTTGAATGCCTCTTCCCTTGACCTGGGTTCAATTTCTATCTTTTTCATAGCCCTGAGTTTTCCCATTTTCCCTGCAACTTCCAGATGGTTCTGGCTGATCTGGATTGAGTCGCTGAGGGAGTTCCTGTGGATATCTCCTCCACCTGCCCGTACCGCTTTAAGCTCAAATATCCGGCATCCGGGGTGAGTCTTCCGGCTTGTTGCAATAATAAGGCCAGAATTTGACTTTCTTCCTTCACTTACAAAAGTGGCTGTTTTTGTGGCAATAGCGCACATGAGTGTGAGAAAAGTCTGTGAGACCCTCCAGAACCTGAACAGGAGTTTGATGTCTCCTTCTACTTCGATAATTGTATCATCGGGCTTGAAGGTCTCCCCGTCTCCGAGGTAATTAAGGGTTTTCAGGCCTTTTCTTTCATAATATTCCGCCAGGTCGCCGGCGCAGGCACAGGTCCCGTTTTCTCTTGAAATAATCTTCATTTTTCCCTTTCCTTTAAGCCTGAGCAGTTCTGCGCTTTCGTCCTGATAAGGGCAGTCTTCGTAAAAGTATAGGTCAAAAAGGTCTATCATTTTGTACCTCAAAAGTTCCTTCACAAATTCCATATTTTATGTTTTCATTCCTATGCTGCCGGTTTTTCGTACCAAATTGTCTTTGACTTTACCTTCTTTACGAGTGTGTTTTTTCTATGAGTTTATCTTATTATCCGGGTATTTGAAGCTTTGAACACAGCATAAATTTCCTTGCCTTGTTGGAGATCTAGCATTTCACATGAAGTCGGTGTGACCACGGCTTTAATTTCTGCATCCCCTATTTGGACTTCAGCCATGACAGTATGTTCCTTTTTGAAAATTCCTGAAACTTTTCCCTTCAAAATGTTTCTGGCAGAACTTTCTACAGCTCCCCTGGCGAGGATAATCTCTTCAGGACGGATAGAAACTGCGACTTCTTCTCCGGGCACAGCAGGGTCTGAAGAATAGATTTCCAGGCTTTCGGTTTCGACAACTGTTAGTTTTCCTTCGAGAGCCTTTACCTTTCCTTTCAGCATATTAGTACCCAAAAACTCAGCCACGAAGTCCGGGGAAGGTCTTCGGAACACGGATTCCGGATCTCCTGCCTGCATAACCTCACCTTTTCTTATCACAACCACGTGATTTGCGAGAGCCCAGACGTCTTCAAAATCATGGGTAACATGTAAAACAGTGGTACTGTACCCGATGATGGCTTTTTTCAACATTTCCCTTAGCCTTTCTTTTGTTCTTGCATCAAGGGCGCTGAAGGGTTCATCCAGCAGGAGCAGTTTTGGTCTGACTACGAGACTTCTTGCAAGGGCTGCCCTTTGTTTTTCTCCCCCGCTCAGAGTACCTGGTTTTCTATACAGAAGCTCATCTATCCCGAGAACTCCGGCAATCTGCTTTACTTCAGCTTCAATTTGTTTTTTGTCCCTCAGTTTTTTCCTGAGGGCATATGCTATGTTCTCAAAAACATCCATATGGGGAAAAAGCATGTGGTCCTGGTACACTATGCTTATCTGCCTCATATCGGGAGGAAGGTCCGTGATATCTCTGCCTTCCAGAATAATTCTGCCTTTTTCAGGCGTGTAAAACCCTATTATTGTTTCAAGGAGCAGGGATTTTCCGCTGCCTGTGGGGCCTATCAGCGCCAGGTAATCGCCTTTTTCAGCCTTGACTCCTATCCCGCTAAGTTCAAAACCTCCAACGTCAACATAGAGGCCGCTTATCTCAAGAAAACTCACAGCCTGCCCCCTTCGAATCTCTCGAAGCTGAGGATTGCAAGAAAAGCAATGCCCATAAGCAAAATCCCGCTAGTGATTGCCATTTCCAGGTTTCCGTAAGATATGTTAAGGTAGAGGGTTACAGGCAGGACTTCGGTATGCATATACGATCCTCCTGCAAGGATAAGAACAGCACCGAAAGCCCCTATGCAGCGGGCAAAGGTGATCACTCCCGAAGCAAAGAGCCCGCTTCTTGCCATTGGAAGGGTTACGTGCCTGAATGTCTCAAATTCCCCATACCCGAAACTCCTTGATACATGTTCGTATCTCGGGTTTATATCCTCAAAAGTGGAATAAATGACCCTGACAGCATAGGGGAAGGCAACAAAAAACTGGGCAATTATTATCCCTAGCTTGCTGAATGCCACTTTTATCCCTATAGATTCGAGCGTGGGTCCCAGGAAGCCCTGCCCGAATAAGAGGAGAAGCGCGAGGCCCATTACCAGTTCCGGAAAAGCCATAGGAAGCCCGAGTACTGTTTTTATGAAACTTTTTCCCGGAAAAGAAAAACGTGAAAGGGCGTAAGCTGTCGGGATCGAACAGCACATTACGGAAAATGTTGAGGCTGAAGATGTTAGTATGGAAAGTTTCATGGAATAAAGCATCTCTTCCGAAAACAGGGCTGAAATAAGTTCCGAAGGTCTGAGGACGAAGAGAAGAGTCCCTACAGTTATGAAGAGTAAAAAAGTGAAGGTGCAGGCGATCCCTACAGTGAGGTTCCTGAACCAGGAATGCTTAATACCCGGGTATTTCTTTAAGGGTTGCATGGTTTGAAGCCCCACTTTTTCCAGGTATCCTCTGCTTTTTCTCCTGCAATGTAAGTATTAAAAGCCTCTGCCAGTTCTGGATCTTCGGTGTACACAGAAACTGCCGTGGGTATGGTTTTTATTTTGTTTTGTTCTTCAGGAATAGGGATAATTTCAAGTCTTCCGCTGGCTTCACCCCAGCTTGCCATATCTTCCCAGATGATTGCCCCATCCACTTCTCCGGATGCGACATAGATAAGAAGCTGATTTACGGTTGCGGTTTTCACAATTGTATTATTCTCAATTTCTGGAAGGGTACCTGCCTGTGAACAGATTGCTTCAGAGACTTTACCTATTGCAGGCCCCTTAGGGTCTCCAAGGGCCAGTTTTACTCCGGGTTTTGCAAGGTCTTCAAGCTCACTTATGTTCCCGGGATTTCCGGCAGGGACTGCGATAACGGGGACGTGCAGGGTCAGGTTCTTTACACTTTCATTGAAAACGTAGTTCCTGACCATAGCCTGTTCTGTGTAGTAGTAGTCCCCTGGAATGAATATATCGCAATCTTTTGAGGTCAAAAATCCGAAAATTTCTGCACTTCCTCCGTAGTGAACCTGGATATCCGCTCCTGTTTCTTTTTCAAAATTCTCAACTAATTCATTTATGGGTTTTATCAGCCCTGCTCCGGCACAGACAGTGAGCTTCTTTCCTTCAAACCTTTCTTCCGAATTTCCAGAACCGAGTGTAGAAGATGTAGAGGGTACAGGAGATTTTTTTTCAGTACATCCCGAGCCAGCCAGAAATATTGCCAGCATTATGATAATTATGAATGTGCAGACCTTTTTCATTCAGGAGCCTCTTAAGGTGTAGTTTAACAGCCTTCAGGTGTAATTTAACAGATATGTCTGAACATACATAACGGTTAATAAAGCTTTTTGTGAAAATACGTACATAAACATTATATAAAAAAATGTAGTAAGATCCAGGGCAATTTTGAGTCCCTAAATCTAAAAATAAAGTAAAAAAGCGTTTTCTTTTCTATTTAAAGCTCATATATTCTCTTTTCGTATCTTTTCAGCTCTTCGTCTCCCCTTTCTTTTGTCATAGCGCTAGCCTCATAAATCATAAAAGAAGGCAGCACCTTCATTCCCATATACTCAAAGACACAATGAGTTATTGACTCAAGATGTTTATGAATATCCCCGTGTGCCCCTCCTTCGGAGTACATTTCTTTCGGAGCACCGGTCGTAAAGGCAAGCATTGCAGACTTTCCTTTGAAGAGCCCGGTTTCATAGGCACTGTTAGTAACAGGATTAAAACCAAATCCCGGAGCCAGTACACGGTCTATCCAGCCTTTCATAATTGCAGGCATGGCTGTAAAGTAAATAGGGAACTGGAAGATTAGCAGGTCAGCCCATTTTACTTTATCCATTTCCTCTTTAATATCGGATGAAAAAGCCCCTGTTTTTGAGGCTTTGATAGCTTCGAGGAAAGGATTAAAAAAGTCCGGGTTTTTCCTCTCAGGAAAGTCCGAAGCTTTCAAAACAGGGTTAAACTGCATTGCATAAAGGTCCGAAAGCTTTACCTCATGCCCTTTCTCCTTCAGGGCAGCGAGGGCTGTATCTTTCATGGAAGCGTTAAATGACTTCGGCTCAGGATGTGCAAAGATGTAAAGGACTTTCATTCTATTCCCCCTTATTCTACCATGAAATTCGTTTCCTTGAATAAATAAGTAAGGTTGCATTCCCCGATTAGGTCACGAATGGAGCTTTTTCAAAAGCCATGCCATGTTTTGCCCCAGAATTTGCATGGTCCTAATACCCTCATCGTCTTTTTCAACATCTCCTTCAGCAAGCCCCATTCCCATATTCCAGTAGCTTGATCCGGGAATTATCATCTGGGAAATCGTAAAGAAATGGTTGATAGAATCAAAGACATGAATTGAACCGGCTCTTCTTACAGCAACAACAGCTGCCCCTACTTTATACCTGAACATTTCGCTGTTGGCTTTCGCAACAAAGCCAGCCCTGTCAATAAGGGCTTTAAGTTCAGGTGTCAGGTCTGCAAAATACGTAGGAGACGCAAGGATGATACCGTCGGCTTCGAGCATTTTTTCAATGCACTCATTGACGATATCTTTGTCAATTACACACCGCCTGTCTCTATTTTCAAAGCACTTTGAGCAGGCAATACAGCCGTGTACACTTTTTCCTCCTACCTGCACGATTTCAGTCTCTATCCCTTCTTTCTCAAGCTCTGCCAGGACATGCTTTATCAGGGAAGCCGTATTTCCTTCTTTTCGCGGGCTTCCATTAAATGCAATGACTTTCATTTCTTTATTCTCCTCCTCAGTGGGCCGTCTCTACTCTCTATTATTTTCATCGGTGCTCTTTCAGGCTTTTCCCGACCTCCCAGGCTTCTCTGCATAGTCCCCTATAGTCCAGTAGCTGTTATCAGGCATGGTAAGAAGCAAAGGTCCCGTTTTTTTGATATCAGTTTTTCCCTGTGTAAGGTACTGCTCTTCCGAATAAGCAGTAATAATTAATAGTTAATAGAAATAATTAATAGTTAATAGAAATAATTAATAGTTAATAGAAATAAATTACAGTTTTTTCCTGTAAATATTGATTTCAGTTTCTTTCTCAAGGCATTTTGAAAGCAAAGGAAATATTTCTTTAAAATGCCTGGAGTTTATGTGTTGATCCAGACTACTTTCGTCTTTCCATTCTTCTAACATTGTCAGGGTTTCGGGGTTCTCCAATTCCTGATACACTCCGTATTCTATACAGCCTTCTTCTTTTAATGTCTCTTCAATAAGGTTTTTACACAAATTCATAAATTCCTGAGTTTTTTCAGGTCTAACCTGATTTTTTGCAACAACTCTTATCGTCAATATCTCACCAGCCTGCCGTTAATCTCGATTTCGCCATTTCTTAACTCTGTCCGTATTACAGCCTATTCTTACAGCCTCACTTTTTCTTCTGGCCGTATTTGTTATAGTAAATTTTATCTTCCCTGTATCTGTCCTGTGGTTCGGGTTTCTCGGCGGGATAGCCTACAGGTACAAGCCCTACAGGAAATACATGATCAGGCAACCCAAAAGTTTTCCGGAAGCCTTTAACCCTGTCTGTCACGGGATAAATTCCTGTCCAGACTGCTCCTAACCCTGCATCATGAGCTGCGAGCAAGAGGTTCTGAATGGCTGCCGAGCAGTCCTGCACCCAGTAACCCGGTGCTTTCTCAAGGGTTGTGTCTCCGCAAACCAG
>OBLN01000250.1_pt1 | contig 19573 bp, 16 predicted proteins | sample 1519301 | NCBI WGS metagenome assembly OBLN01 (sample SAMEA2452533, study PRJEB22499) | sediment metagenome | reverse complement strand
TGCAGCATCAGCGGCTCGATCAGCTGGCGGCCGATGGGGTAGACCGGATTGAGCGCGGTCATCGGCTCCTGGAAGATCATCGCGATATCACGCCCGCGTACATGACGCATCTGCGCCTCGGACTTCGCCAGCAACTCCTCACCGTTAAAAACAATGCGGCCACTGCCAAACTCCGACTGCGAGCGATCATGCAGCTGCAGAATGGACAGCGCCGTGACCGACTTGCCCGAACCCGACTCCCCCACCAGCGCCAGCTTCTCACCCGGCGTCATGGCAAAGCTCACCCCGTCCACCACCGTCTCGCGGGCACCGGGGTGGCCAAAGGCCACGGACAGATTATCGATCTTCAATAATTCAGACATAAAATATTCTCAACGCTGGGGACGCGGAGGACGCAGAGGAGATTAATCTGCTTGGTCACCATAGTTATTCACTATGCGCTTAACACCGTTCCTCATATGAACCTCGTTAAAGTTAAGCAGCAACCCCACCTTTTTGTTACTCAACCTGAGATACGACAATAGCTGCGCCTTGTGTATGGGAAGTAACTTCTCCACCGCCTTGAGCTCAACAATCACCATATCCTCCACTAACATGTCAATCCGGTAACCCACATCAATAAGCTTCTGCTCATAGCGCACCGGCAATGACACTTGCGTTTTCACCGAAATACGACGTTCGTTAAGCTCATAGCTGATACACGCCTCATAGGCACTTTCAAGCAATCCGGGACCGAGTTTACTGTGCACCTTCATCGCAGCATCCACTACCGCCCCGGTAATTTCATTCATCCTCATAATGCCTCCTTGCGTTTACTCATTAAAATCCCTGCGTCCTCCGCGTCCTCTGCGTTGAATTCTTTTAGCCTTTTCGCGTATCGAAGGCTTCACGCAGGGCTTCGCCGATGAAGATGAGTAGCATGAGTGTTCCCACCAGCACGCCGAAGGTGGTGATGGAGAGCCACCATGCGTCGATGTTGTCCTTACCCTGGGCCAGCAGTTCACCGAGACTCGGGGTGGTGGGCGGTACACCCAGGCCGAGGAAGTCGAGGCTGGTGAGCGCCAGCACCGCGCCGCTGATACGAAACGGCAGGAAGGTCACCACCGGCGTCATCGCGTTGGGCAGCAGGTGACGCCACATGATGGCCCGGTCGGAGACGCCCAGTGCGCGTGCTGCGGTGACATAGTCCATATTGCGCCCTCGCAGGAATTCGGCGCGCACATAATCGGCAAGCCCCATCCAGCCGAACAGGCTAAGCAGCGCCACCAGCAACAAGATACTCGGCTGAAAGATGGAGGCGAAGATGATCAGCAGGTAGAGCTCGGGCATCGAACCCCACACCTCGATAAAACGCTGGAAGAAAAGGTCGGTACGCCCGCCGAAGTAGCCCTGCACCGCCCCGGCAATAATGCCGACGCAGGTGGCGATCACCGTCAGCACCAGACCGAACAACACCGAGATGCGAAAGCCGTAGATCAGCCGCGCCAGCACATCACGCCCGCGGTCATCGGTGCCGAGCAGGTTCTGCTGCGAGGGCGCCGCGGGGTTGGGCTGTTCGGCAAAGTAGTTGAGGGTGTCGTAGCTGTAGGGGTTGAGCGGGTAGAGCGCCCAGTTGTCCCCCTTTTTCAACTGCTCGCGGATAAAGGGGTCGAGGTAGTCGGTCTCGGTGACAAAATCGCCGCCGAACTCGGTCTCCGGATAGGTCGTAAACAGCGGAAAGTAATAGGCATCGTTGTAGTGGACGATGAGCGGCTTGTCGTTGGACAACACCTCTGCGAACAGGCTGAGGACAAACAGGATGGTGAACAGCCACAGGCTGACATAGCCGCGCCGATTGGACTTGAAGCGACGCCACGCACGCAGCAAGGTGCTGTCGCGCTTCGGCCGCACGTGCTCATCCCTTTTCAGTTCCGCTTCCGGTCGCAGGCCAGCCATTATTTGATCGACTCGAACTGGATGCGGGGGTCGACGATGACATAGCAAATATCGGTTAGCAGCTTGCCGATGAGCCCCAGCAGGGTAAAGAGATAGAGTGTTCCCAGCACTACCGGATAGTCACGGTTCATCACCGAGGTGTATGAGAGCAGACCCAGCCCGTCAAGGGAGAAGATGGTCTCGATAAGCAGCGATCCGGTAAAGAAGGCGCCGATGAAGGCGCCGGGGAAGCCGGTAATAAGCGGGATGATGGCGTTACGAAAAACATGCTTGTAGAGCACGCTGTTCTCGCTCAGCCCCTTGGCGCGGGCGGTGAGCACATACTGCTTGCGGATTTCATCGAGGAAGCTGTTCTTGGTCAGCATGGTCATCACCGCAAAACTGCCCACCACCGAGGCGGTGATCGGCAGTACCATGTGCCACAGGTAGTCGAGGATCTTGCTTATCCACGACAGTTCATCCCAGTTATCCGAAACCAGACCACGCAGCGGGAAGATATCCCAGAAACTGCCTCCCCCGAACAGCACCACCAGGGTGATGCCGAGGACAAAACCGGGTATCGCATAACCGATAAGAATGATGGTGCTGGTGACCACATCGAAGGGGGTGCCGTCACGCACCGCCTTGGCCACGCCAAGGGGGATGCAGGTGAGATAGGTGATGAGGAAGGTCCACACGCCGAGACTGATGGAGACCGGCAGCTTGGAGACGACCAGTTCCATCACCGACTGATGCTGAAAGTAGCTCTCACCCAGGTTGAAAGTCAGGTAGTTCCCCAACATCTCGACAAAACGCTGCCAGGCCGGCTTGTCGAAACCGTAGTAGGCCTTGAGCTGCTCGATGCGTTCCTCATCCAGCCCACGGGCGCCGCGATAGAGTCCCTCCACACCGGCGCTGACCTCTCCCTGTGCAGACTGCCCCTTGAGTTGTGCCACCAGCTGCTCCACCGGCCCGCCCGGGACGAACTGAATCACCATAAAGGTGATCAGCAACACCCCGAGCAGCGTCGGGATCATTAACAGCAGACGTTTCAGTATATAGGCGGCCATTCAGTCAAAACCTTTTAACGCAGAGGGAGATCATTGTGGATAAAACTCACGGCTGAGGTATCACATGAACAGTCATATATACCAAGCAATAGACCTTCAACCAGCATTATCATCCTCTGCATTTCAATCTTGTTTAACCCACCAGGTGCTGAGCATCCAGTTAACCGGGTCGTAGTAGAGCGGCAGCGTCTCGGGCATGTCGAACTTATCCCACCAGGCGACCCGATGGCTGCCGATGTACCAGTGGGGAATGAGGTAGTAACCGAACAGCAGTACCCGGTCGAGCGCATGGACAGCGGTGACCAGCGCAGCGCGATCTTCGGCATAGATCACCCTCTCCACCAGCGCATCCACGACCGGGTTGGCGATGCCGATGAGGTTGAGCGCCCCCTCCTTGTCAGCGGCGCTGGAGTGGAACATGCTCATCAGCTCGTTGCCCGGCGATTGTGACTGGCCGAAACCGGCGACAATCATGTCGAACTCGAATCTGTCCATACGCCGCTGGTACAGGGCGGAGTCGATGGTGCGGTACTCCACGTCGATGCCCAGCTTGGAGAGGTTGCGGGCAAACGGCGCGACGATGCGCTCGAAGCCCTTCTGGCGCAGGATGATACTGATGGTCAGCGGCGTGCCCTTGTCGTTGCGCAGCGCACCGTCACGATATTCCCAACCGGCCTCCTGCAACAGCGCTTTGGCCTGGCGCAGATTCTCACGCAGGCTACCCGGCGGCTGCGTGCTCGGCGGCTGCCACGGCCCTTCAAACAGCTCCGGCGGCAGCTGCTCACGGTACGGCTCCAGCAACTTGAGCTCCGCCTCACTCGGTTTGCCGCGGGCGGCCAGTTCACTGTTGCTGAAGTAGCTGTCGTTACGCTCGTACTGGTTGTAGAAGAGGTTGCGGTTGGACCACTCGAAGTCGAGTGCCAGGGTCAGTGCCCGGCGCACCCGGATATCCTGAAACAGCGGACGTCGCAGGTTGAAGATGAACCCCTGCATGCCGGCGTTATTGCTGTGCGGCAGCTCCTGTTTGATGATCTCGCCACTGCGAAACTTCGTGCCGATATAGTCACGGGCCCACTTCTTGGAGTTGTACTCGTGGATGAAGTCGAACTCGCCCGCCTTGAATCCCTCCAGCATCACGGTGAAGTCGCGATAGAACTTGTAGGTAACCCGCTCGAAATTGAACATGCCACGGCGCACGTTAAGTGCCTCCCCCCAGTAATCGGGGTTGCGCCGATAGGTGATGTACTTGCCCAGTTCATATTTGTCGATGACATAGGGGCCGCTGGTGAGCGGATGCTCCAGTGCCATCTTGTCAAACTTCTTCTCAGCCACCCAGTTGCGCGAGAAGACGGGGATCTGCCCGGCGATAAGGTGCAGTTCCGGGTTAACCCTGGCGAAGTCAAAACGCACCGTGCGTTCATCCACCGCGGTGGCAGCCTTAATATCACTCCAGTAGATACGGTACTGCGGATGCCCCTCATCCCGCAGTGTCACGAAGGAGAACACCACATCTGCCGCCAGCACCGGCGAGCCGTCATTGAATCGCGCCTGGGGGTTGATGTGGTAGGTCACCGAAAGCTGGTCATCGGCCAGTTCGACCCCATCTGCCAGCAGCCCGTACTGGCTGAACGGCTCATCCAGGCTACTGACCATCAGGGTCTCGAACATCAACGCGGAGAGACCGGCGGCAGACTGCCCCTTGAGGGTGTAGGGGTTGAGGCTGTCGAAGCTGCCAAAGGCACCCAGATCCACCTTGCCGCCGCGCGGCGCCTCAGGGTTGACGTAGTCGAAGTAGGAAAAATCGTCCGCGTATTTCGGCTCATAGCCCATCGCCTGAGAGGCGGCAGCGACCGCCTGCCCCGCTCCCAGCACCACCAGCAGCACTGCGATTGACGAAAAAAATCTCATAAAATCAGACAAATACAAAACCCTTATCACCGTTGGCCTATTTGCCGCAACAACGGTATTATTTTTGTGCAGTACGACGGTGTTCTGCGTCCCCCTCCGGCATGAGGCGTAAGGGCCAGAACCCCATATCACGTCTACTGTACCACTCCGGAAGACTGCTGCAGAGTGTTGCGCAGGCAGACGGACAACGACCGCCTGGCAGATGCGTTGATGGCAGCGGCGCAGCAACGTCGCGTTGCTGTGGTTCGTGAGCTCTCCACCGGCGGGCCACTGCGTCTGGCCACAGGGGTGATACAGTACACTAGGACAACAGGAGTGCGCCATGGGTTTCCTGCAGGGTAAGAGAGCGCTGATCCTCGGCCTCGCCAACCACCGCTCCATTGCCTGGGGCGTTGCCAAGGCCTTTCACCGGGAAGGGGCGGAGCTGGCCTTCACCGCACAGAACGAAAAACTGCTGCCGCGGGTGGAAAGCCTGGCCGCCGAGCTCGATTCGGAGATTGTCATCCCCTGTGATGTCAGCCGGGATGCGGATATCGAGGCGGTATTCGAACAGCTGGACGACTTTTGGGACCATGTCGACATCATCGTCCACTCGGTGGCCTTCGCCCCGCATGGCCAGCTCGATGGCGACTACCTTGATAATGTCGACCGCGACGGCTTTAACGTCGCCCACGACGTCAGTTCCTACAGCTTCGCTGCGCTCGCCAAGGCGGGACGCGGCATGTTGCCGCCCGGAGCTGCGCTGCTGGCAATGAGTTACCTCGGTGCGGTGCGTGTCGCCCCCCACTACAATGTCATGGGTCTGGCCAAGGCCAGCCTGGAGGCCAATGTACGCTATATGGCCGCCACACTGGGGCCGCAGCAGATCCGTGTCAACGCCATCTCGCCCGGACCGATCAAGACCCTCTCCGCCAAGGGTGTCGGTGACTTCCACAAGCTGCTCGACTACGGCGCACGCAACGCCCCGCTGCGTCGCAATGTCACCATCGATGAGGTTGGCAACAGCGCCGCCTTCCTCTGTTCCGACCTCGCCTCCGGCATCACCGGCGAGGTACTGTATGTCGACGCTGGCTACCACATCCAGGCGATGTCCGTCCCCGAGGAGGAACTCTGAACCGTCTCCCACTGCTACATCAACACAACCGCGCAGGACAGACAGGAGCAGTCCCGATGAAGATTCTCAGGAATGTGACATCTCGCACTGTCACGGCCCCCCTATCGGCGGGACAATTCTGCGCTGACTCGCTGAGGACATGCGTGATGAGAATTGTACTAACCACCCTACTGTTATTGTTTGCCACCGCAGCTATGGCGCAAACGCGCTATGTTGACGACAACCTGACGATCACCATGCGCACTGGCAAGGCCAACACCTTCAAGATCGTGCGCACCCTGAAGAGCGGAGCCGTACTGGAAGTGCTGGAAGAGGACGGCGAGTACACACGTGTACGGGCCTCTGATGGCGCCGAGGGTTGGGTACTGACGCAATACCTGAGCAATACCCCCATCGCCAAGCAGCGCCTTGCCCGCGCCGAGCAGCAGCTGGCGGGTGTGCGCCAGGAGAACCAGAAACTGCAGCAGCAACTGGCCGCACTCAGGGAGGAAAAAACCACGGTAGAACAGGAGCGAAGCGGCCTTGATACCGAAGCCGAAGAGCTGCGCCGGGAGTTGGCCGAGCTGCGCGAGGTAGCAGCCCGCCCCGTCGAGTTGGCGCAGGAGAACAAAACCCTCACCGACAAGCTCGTACGGACGCAGAACGAACTGGAGCAGCTGCAGCACGAGACGGAACGGCTTAAAGATCGCAGCCAGCGTGAATGGTTCATCACCGGCGCCGGTGTGCTGGGTGGCGGGATATTCCTTGGGCTCATCCTGCCGATGTTACGCCGCAGGAAAAAGGCGGGGATGTTCGATTAATCCAGCCCGGGTAACTGCTCGCCCCAAAAAGCTAAGCGCAGAGGCGTGAAGACGCCAAGTTGTTTGCATGACCGTCGTTGCGGGCCGAAGGCGAAGCGATCTGCTTAGACAAAAGAGATTGCTTCGTCGCTGTGGCTCCCCGCAAAGACAGCTCCGCAAATCGCCATATAGTGCGCTATCGGCACCCGCGGCAAGCGCTGCGCCGCTTAGCTGTCACCCTCGCACTGTGTGCGAACCCTCACAACTCAGCCAGCCATATCATGGGCAAGTCACACTCAAGGATGGCAACCGCATGCTCATCACTGTTGCGGGAACTGTACGGCTGGGGAACTGCTACGCCCCTCATCACGCTACACGCCAGCTCATCCCGGCGCGGACAAGGCCGTCAGCCTAGAGCGTAAACGCGCAGGCTCACCCTCGTGAGGGTTTGGCCTCCAGGATCCCCTTCTCCCCCTGCAACTTGCCGATAATCACGGCACCGCAGGAGTCGGAGAAGACATTGGTGGAGGTACGCAGCATATCGAGAATGCGATCCACTGCGAGGATAAGGCCGATCCCCTCCAGCGGCAGACCGATGGCGCCGAGGATAATCGCGATCGCCACCAGGCTCGCTGCCGGTATCCCCGCCACACCGATGGAGGTGAGCAGCGCGACCATAACAATGGTGAACTGGGTGGCGAAGCTTAACTCCAGGCCGTAGGCCTGGGCGATGAACATGGCGGCGACACACTCGTACAATGCGGTGCCGTCCATATTCACCGTGGCCCCGAGCGGCAGCACAAAGCTGCTGGTGCGGTTGGAGACGCCGGCGTTCTTCTCCACGCACTCCATGGTGATCGGCAATGTGGCGGAGGAGGAAGCGGTGGAGAAGGAGGTCAGCAGCGCCGGCGCCATCGCAGGATAGTGCCGCAGCGGATTGACCCGGCCGACAAACCGCAACAACAGCGGCAGCGTGACGAAGAAGTGGATCGCCAGCGCCAGCACCACGCTGATGAAGAACCAGGCCAGCGGGGCGAAGGCCTCGAAACCGGTACTGGCCACGACCTTGGCCACGAGGGCGAAGACACCAATGGGGGCAAACAGCATCACCCAGTCGGTGATGCGCATCATCGTCTCGTAGACCCCCTGCCAGAAGTTGTACTGACTCTCGGCGTAGTCCTCCTGGATCTTGGTCATGAAGAAGCCGAACAGCAGGCTGAAAAAGATAAGTCCCAGCATCTGTCCGTTGGCTGCAGCGGCGACCACGTTGGTGGGGATCATGCGCAGGAAGACATCGACCACATCCCCGGCCCCCTTGCCCTCTACCTTGGACTCAAACGCGCTGGTATCCCCGCTAAAGCCGATGCGCTCCTTCACTGGCCCCATCTCATCGATGCCGGGGGCGATGAGGTTCACCACGGCAAGGCCGACCAGAATCGCCAACAGGCTGGTCACGACATAGTAGAGCAGGGTTTTGCCGCCGAGGCGGCCAAGGGCGCCGGAGGAGCCGATACCGGCGATACCCACGATGATCGAGGAGACGATCAGCGGCACCACAAGCATCATCAGCGCGTTGAGAAACAGCGTGCCGACAAAGTCGAAAACCGAGTAGAAGGTGACGCCGAACAGCACCCCCTCCTCACCGGCAAGACGCCCGGCGAGGATGGCGAGCAAAAGGGCGATGAGGATCTGCCAGTGAAGCTTCAGCTTGATGATCCCCATAGCTACCCTCCTTCGCTGCGATTACTGCTTGATAGTGATGTCCATGCGGCTGCGCACGCCGCTCATCAGCGCCTCACTGACGGCACTGGTCTCGGCCTGCAGCAGCTGATTGCGCATCTGCTCCCGCTCCTCGTCACTGGCAGCGGCCGGGTCGCCATCGACCACATCATAGAGCACAACCACCGCCTGGTCACCGGAGCCCATCGCTACGACACTGCTGCTGGTGGCCTCCTGCTCAGGTGCGGGCAGACGGAAAGCCTGCTCCAGCAGATTGCGGTCCATGGCATTGTCATCACGCTCAAGTGTACGCCCCTCGTGCCAGCTCACCTCAGCCGCCGCGGCCAGATCTTGTGGCGTTTCGCCCGCACGCAGCTTCTGCAGCAACTCTTCGGCAAGCGCCTGCGCCGCGATACGTGCCTTTTCCCGCTTGAGATGATTGAAGATGGCCTCTCGCACCTCCTGCAGCGGCTGTGCCGCCTCTGGGCGGTGGTCGTTGATGCGCAGCACCACCAGGTGATTGCGGCCCAGCTCAACGGTTTCGCTGTTATTGCCACGGATCAGGACGTCATCACTGAAGGCTGCCGCGGTGACCTTGGGATTGGCAGCGATCCCCTCACCTCCCTCTCGGGTGAAGTAGTCACTGCTCTTGACAGGCAGTTGCAGCTCCTCACTGGCCAGTTGCAGCGAATCGGGGTGCTCGTAGGTGAGATTGGCCAACTGCTCCGCCATGTCGTAAAACTGCTGCGAGGCTTGCTCGAGCCGAACGTCCGCGAGGATTTTCTCCTTCACCTCATCGAAGGGCTTCACCTCACCGCCACGCACGGCCGTCAATTTGATGATGTGGAAGCCAAACGGGCTCTGCACCACCTCACTCAACGCTCCCTCACCCCCCAGGGCAAAGGCGGCCTCCTCAAACTCGGGCACCATGTCGCCACGACCGAAGAACCCCAAATCACCACCCTGCGGTGCAGAGCCCGGGTCCTGGGATTCCGACTTGGCCAACTCGGCAAAGTCCTCACCCTGTCGCAGCCGCTCGAGCAGTGCCTGCGCCCGCTCTTTTGCCTCGTCCAGTTCACCGCGGCTGGCGCTTTCATCGGCCTGAATGAGGATATGACTGGCCTGGCGCTCCTCCGGAGTGGAGTAGTTGATCTTTTGAGCCTCGTAGTAGCTGCGCAGGGTATCCTCATCCACCTCTACCCCGGCAGACAGCTCCTCGGCGTTGAGCTCGAGGTAATCGACCTTTACCCGCTCAGGCTGCATGAAGCGTTGCAGATTTTCCTGATAGAACTCTTCAACCTCTGCATCGCTGACACTGGCACTCTCCTCAAACGGCGCGAGCGCCACACGGAGATAGCCGACCGTACGCTGCTGTTTCTGCAGGCGCAGCAGGTTGTCCACCTCGTTCGGGGTAACCAGTACAGTGTCGCGGAAACCACCCTCGAACTGCGCGGCGAGGATATCGCGGCGAATGCGGGCCTCGAAGGATTTGGGGGTCATGCCCTGGTTTCTCAGCAACTGCTCGTAGCGGCTGCGGGAGAAAGCGCCGTCCTCGTGAAAGGCATCGACTGAGCGGATGATCTCGGCCAGTTGCCCATCACTGACACGCATATCGTTAGCCAGCGCCGCCTGCACCATCACCTCTCTGGCAACCAGCTGCGACAGGGCCTGCTGACGGATCATCTTCTCACTGAAGGCCGCCGGCAACTCGCCGCCGAACATCTGTTCAAGACGCTGTCGTTGCTGGAGGTAGGCCTGCTCCAGTTCGACCTGGGAGATCCCCTGACCATCAACCTTGGCGACGCTGTTGTCGCCACCGCCGCTGAAATAGTCATTCACGCCGAACAGGGCGAAGGTAATGATGATCCCGCCGACGATGAGCCAGGCGAAAAATCCTTGTGCGCGTTTCCGGATAAATTCAAGCATATCTGCTTACGTTCCTGTTGCCAGTAACTGTATGGATTGGGTAAATACAAGAAAAAAGGGCGCATACAAGATGCGCCCTTTTTGAATAATGGCGGAGCGGACGGGACTCGAACCCGCGACCCCCGGCGTGACAGGCCGGTATTCTAACCAACTGAACTACCGCTCCAGAACTGCTTTTTATAATTTGGTGGGTGCTGCAGGGATCGAACCTGCGACCCTCGCCTTGTAAGGGCGATGCTCTCCCAGCTGAGCTAAGCACCCGGGTCTCTAAAGGCGCGCTAGTTTACTGCATCCTTAAGCGCTTTACCAGCCTTGAAGCTGGGATTCTTGGACGCGGCAATGTTGATGGTCTCACCGGTGCGCGGGTTGCGACCAGTGCGCGCGGCACGCTCACGTACCATGAAGGTACCAAAGCCAATCAGGTTAACGGTGTCACCATTTTTCAGTGCGTCGCTAACAGAGTCGATCATGGAATCCAGCGCACGGCCGGCAGCGGCCTTGGAAATATCTGCACCTGCGGCAATAGCATCGATCAGTTCGGATTTATTCATGGACATCTCCCCTCGTAATTATGTTGCCTTTGCGATCAAAATAAAGAAATGAACAAAGACGCTTCCTGGAAAAAAACCGCCATTCATTTTGTTATGGCGACGTGTGAAACTTGGCGGATTTTATACCAACTGCCTCTCGCGACTGTCAAGCGACAAAATCACAAAAACCCAGCAACGATGCGGCTTTGCGCGGAGGATTAAGGACTTAGCTGTGTAAATTAATGTAAAAAAATGCTGCCGGCTAACAACATCTTGCCCCGGCAGCCTGGTTTTTGTGGCCGAACAATATTAGTGGGTTTGAATACTGTTCGTTTTTTTGTCGTCCTTGCCCTTGACCAGATCCACCACCTCCTGTTCGGAAAGCGGTTCGGGTTTACGCGTCAGGGCAATCTCCAGCACCTCGTCAATCCACTTCACAGGATGGATATCAAGGTGCTGCTTGATGTTGTCCGGCACCTCATCCAGATGGCGCTTGTTCTCCTCCGGGATGAGCACGGTCTTGATACCGCCGCGGGCCGCCGCCAGCAACTTCTCCTTGAGACCACCGATGGGCAGTACCTCACCACGCAGGGTAATCTCGCCGGTCATGGCCACATCGGCGCGCACCGGGATCTCCGTCAGGGCCGAGACCAGGGCGGTGCACATGCCGATACCGGCACTGGGACCGTCCTTGGGGATGGCGCCCTCCGGCACGTGGATATGGATATCCTTGTTCTCGTAGAAGTCCGGTTTGATGCCAAGTGCGATCGCACGGCTGCGCACCACGCTCATGGCCGCCTGAATCGACTCCTTCATCACATCACCCAGCTGACCGGTGATGACATGCTTGCCCTTGCCGGGCACCACGGCGGTCTCGATGCTCAGCAGCTCGCCACCCACCTCGGTCCAGGCCAGTCCGGTCACCTGACCGACCTGGTCCTTCTCCTCGGCCAGGCCGTAGCGGAAGCGGTGAACGCCCAGATACTCCTCCAGATCCTCCAGCTTGACCTCGACCCTCTCAGCACTGCCCTTCTTGCTGTGGCCCTTGAGCAGCAGCTCCTTGACCACTTTGCGGCAGACCTTGGCGATCTCGCGTTGCAGGCTGCGCACACCCGCCTCGCGGGTATAGTGGCGGATGATACCGAGCAGCGCCTCGTCGGTGATCGCCAGCTCCTCCTCGGCAATGCCGTTGGCCTTCTGCTCCTTGGGCACCAGGTAACGCTTGGCGATGTTCAGCTTCTCATCCTCGGTGTAACCGGGGATGCGAATGACCTCCATCCGGTCAAGCAGCGGACCGGGGATATTCATCGAGTTGGAGGTGGCGATGAACATCACATCTGAGAGGTCGAAGTCGACCTCCAGATAGTGGTCATTGAAGGTGTGGTTCTGCTCCGGATCCAGCACCTCGAGCAGGGCCGAGGCGGGATCGCCGCGAAAATCGGCCGCCATCTTGTCGATCTCGTCGAGCAGGAACAGCGGATTGCGGGTCTCCACCTTGGAGAGGTTCTGGATGATTTTGCCCGGCAGGGAGCCGATATAGGTGCGGCGATGACCGCGGATCTCGGCCTCGTCACGCACCCCGCCCAGCGCCATGCGGATGAACTTGCGGTTGGTGGCACGGGCGATGGACTGGCCCAGCGAGGTCTTGCCCACCCCGGGCGGTCCGACCAGGCAGAGGATCGGTCCCTTGAGCTTCTTCACCCGCTGCTGTACCGCCAGGTACTCAAGGATACGCTCCTTGACCTTGTCCAGGCCGTAGTGGTCCTCTTCCAGCACCTGCTCGGCACGTGCCAGGTCGTGACGCACCTTGGTCTTTTTCTTCCACGGCACGCTGACCAGCCAGTCGATATAGTTGCGCACCACGGTGGCCTCTGCCGACATGGGCGACATCATCTTCAGCTTGTTCATCTCCGCGGTGGCCTTTTTCATCGCCTCCTTGGACATGCCGGACTTTTCGATCTTCTGCTCCAGCTCCTCCAGCTCGTTGGGCGCCTCTTCCAGGTCGCCCAACTCCTTCTGGATCGCCTTCATCTGTTCATTGAGGTAGTACTCGCGCTGGCTCTTCTCCATCTGGCGCTTGACGCGACTGCGGATGCGCTTTTCCACCTGCAGCAGGTCCAGCTCGGACTCCATGATACCCAGCAGGTGCTCAAAGCGGTCACGCAGGCTGATGATCTCGAGCACCTCCTGCTTCTCATCGATCTTCAGCGACATGTGCGCGGCGATGGTATCGACCAGGCGGTTGGGGTCCTCGATGCCGGAAAGTGAGGTCAACACCTCGGGCGGCACCTTCTTGTTCAGTTTCACATACTGATCAAACTGGTTGAGCACCGAGCGCGACAGCACCTCCGCCTCGCGCTCGTCCATCGGCTCACTTTCCAGCACGTTGATCTGGGCGGTGAAGTACTCTTCACCCTCCATGAAATTGACGATCTTGGCGCGGGTTCCACCCTCGACCAGTACCTTCACCGTGCCATCAGGCAGTTTCAGCAGCTGCAGGATGGTGGAAAGGGTACCAATGCGATAGATATCGCTCTCGCCCGGCTCATCCTCGGAGGCGGTCTTCTGCGCCACCAGCAGGATCTCCTTGTCGCTCTCCATGGCCGCCTCAAGCGCCTGGATCGATTTTTCGCGACCTACAAACAGCGGAATCACCATGTGGGGGTAGACCACCACGTCCCGCAGGGGCAGGACCGGGAGCTGGCGCATCTGTTCGGTCACTTCTGATGTCTTGTCCTGTGAATCCATTGGTGTATTCCTCTCAGGTCTGCCCGGCGTCGTCTGGCGCCAGGAAGCATCCCGTAACGGGAGACTCGCTATTCATTAAAGCACTATGGGCTGATGAACCCAAATCTTCGGCAAACACTAACGAAGATTTTTTCGGTACATGGGTTGGATATGCGGGCATGGGAAGGGGTAATCAAGCAGCCGCATGGTGGAAAAAAGAGGGGCGCGGTTGCTGGCAACCACGCCCCTTTTTGCTTATTTATCAGTCAGCTGCGGCAGCAGACTGCTCGGAGTTTTTGTAGATCAGCAAGGGCTCGGAGTCACCGTCGATAACCCCTTCGTCGATCACCACCTTGCTCACCCCCTCCATCGAGGGCAGGTCGTACATGATGTCGAGCAGGGTGTTCTCCAGGATGGAGCGCAGGCCGCGGGCGCCGGTCTTGCGCTTCATCGCCTTGCGGGCGATGGCACGCAGTGCCTCCTCGCGGAACTCCAGCTCCACGTCCTCCATCTCGAACAGCTTGCCGTATTGCTTCACCAGCGCATTCTTCGGCTCGGTGAGAATGCTGATCAGCGCATCCTCATCCAGCTCCTCGAGGGTGGCGTGCACCGGCAGCCGGCCGACGAATTCCGGGATCAGGCCGTACTGCACCAGGTCCTCCGGCTCGACGCTCAGCAGCACCTCGCTGGCGCTGCGGGTCTCGTCCTTGCTCTTGACCTCGGCGGAGAAGCCGATGCCGCCCTTCTCCGAGCGGTTGCGGATCACCCGCTCCAGCCCGGCGAAGGCGCCGCCGCAGATAAACAGGATGTTGGCGGTGTTTACCTGCAGAAACTCCTGCTGCGGGTGCTTGCGGCCGCCCTGCGGCGGAATCGAGGCCACGGTGCCCTCGATCAGCTTGAGCAGCGCCTGCTGCACCCCTTCGCCCGAGACGTCGCGGGTGATGGAGGGGTTGTCGGACTTGCGTGAGATCTTGTCGATCTCGTCGATGTAGACGATGCCGGTCTGGGCCTTGTCCACATCGTAGTCGCACTTCTGCAGCAGCTTCTGGATGATGTTCTCCACATCCTCACCCACATAACCGGCCTCGGTCAGGGTGGTGGCATCGGCGATGGTGAACGGGACATTCAGCAACCGTGCCAGCGTCTCCGCCAGCAGGGTCTTGCCGCTGCCGGTGGGGCCGACCAGCAGGATGTTGCTCTTGGTCAGCTCCACATCATCCTTCTTCTGGCCGCATTCCAGACGCTTGTAGTGGTTGTACACCGCCACCGAGAGCACCTTCTTGGCGCTGCGCTGGCCGATGACGTATTCGTCGAGACTGGCGTTAATCTCGTGCGGTGTGGGCAACTTGGTCTTGCCGCTACCGACGGACTCCTCCTGGATCTCCTCGCGAATGATGTCGTTACACAACTCGACACACTCGTCACAGATGAATACGGAGGGGCCGGCAATCAGTTTGCGCACTTCGTGCTGGCTTTTGCCGCAGAAGGAGCAATACAGCAGCTTACCGTTATCGTCGCCCTTGTTGGTCGTGTTATCGCTCATGACCCTTTCCCGTCTGGCTTGTACATAGTTACAACATGCAGAGTCCGGCAAAAATTTTCAACCCCGGCGATCACAGTGTGGCGCCGGGGTCGCAAATTACTCGCCGGTGCCTGCGCGTCGGTCGAGGACCTTGTCGATCAGACCGTAATCGGCTGCCTGCTGTCCACTCATGAAGTTGTCCCGCTCGGTATCCTCCTGGATCCGCTCGATCGGCTGACCGGAGTGGTTGGAGAGGATACGGTTGAGCTGCTCGCGCACCTTGAGGATCTCGCGGGCGTGGATCTCGATATCGGTGGCCTGCCCCTGGTAGCCGCCCAGCGGCTGGTGAATCATCACCCGGCCGTGCGGCAGACTGAAGCGCTTGCCCTCCGCGCCACCGGCCAACAGTACCGCGCCCATGCTGGCCGCCATGCCGATGCACATGGTGCTGACCTGGGGCTTGATGAACTGCATGGTGTCGTAGATGGCCAGACCGGCGCTGACCGAGCCGCCGGGGGAGTTGATATAGAGGTGGATGTCCTTGTCCGGGTTTTCGGACTCCAGGAACAGCAGTTGCGCCACGATGAGGTTGGCCATGTGGTCTTCAATAGGGCCGACAACGAAGATCACTCGCTCCTTGAGCAGGCGTGAGTAGATATCGTAAGAGCGCTCACCGCGTGAGGTCTGCTCGACCACCATGGGGATCAGCCCCAGGTTCTGTACGTGCTGCGCACCGTTACTAATTCTGTTGTCGGTCATCGTATCGAATTCCTTTAATGTTGCCTTGCGTATCAGCCCCGACCCATCACTTCATCGAAGCTGCTCTTGCTCTCGGAAACATCCGCCTTGCCGAAGACCCAGTCGACGACCTCGTCTTCCAGCAGCAGGTTTTCAATCTGTGACAGGCGACTCTTGTCGGCCATGTACCAATTGATCACCTCTTCAGGATGCTCATAGGTGGCAGCCACCTCCTGCACCTTGGCCTTGACCTTCTCCTCGTCCACATTGAGCTCATTGGACTGGATGATCTCCGCTACCAGCATGCCCAGGGTCACACGGCGCTCGGCCTCGCCCTTGAACAGGGTGGCATCGAGCTCAGGCATGGACTTGCCCTGCGGCACCTGCATCTGCTGCATCATCTGCTGCTTGAGGTTTTGCGCCTCGTTGTCGACCAGGGCGGCGGGAACATCGATCTTGTTCAGCTCCAGCAGCTTGTCCATCACCGCCTGCTTGTTGCGGGCGCTGACGGCCTGGGCCAGCTCACGTTCCATGTTCTGACGCACCTCGTTGCGCAGCGCCTCAAGGCTGCCATCACCGATGCCGAAGCCCTTGGCGAACTCCTCGTCGACCTCCGGCAGGAGCGGCTCCTCGACGCTGTTCACCTTGACCGCGAACTGCACCGGCTTGCCCGCCACATCCTTATGACCATAGTCCTCGGGGAACTGCAGGTCCAGGGTCAGTTCTTCACCCGCCTTGGCACCTACCAGACCGTCCTCGAAGCCTGCAATCATACGGCCGGAACCGATGGTCAGCTGCACGCCTTCACCGGCGTTTCCGGAGAACTCTTCTCCATCAATGGTGCCTTTGAAATCGATATTCAAGCGGTCGCCTTTCTTCGCCTTGCGCTTGACCGGCTTCCACTCCGCGCGCTGCTGGCGCAGGTTGTCGATCATCTTCTCCAGGTCTTCATCAGAGACCTCGGCGACCACTTTCTCCAGCTTGGTACCGCTGAGGTCGGCCAGTTCTACCTCGGGCATTACCTCGAAGGTCGCGGTGTACTGCAGGCTCTTGCCCTGGTCGTTGACCTGCGGCTCGATGCTCGGCATGCCGGCCGGCTGCAGCTTCTCCTGATTGATAGCCTCAAAGTAGGTCGCCTGAATCACCTCACCGACCACCTCGTCGCGAACCTGCTTGCCGTACTGCTGGGCGACGACCTTCATCGGTACCTTGCCCGGGCGGAAACCCTTGACCTTGGCAGTACGCGCCAGACGCTTCAGGCGGTTTTGCACCTCACCGTCGATTCGCTCTTCCGGGACCTCTACGGTCATACGGCGCTCGAGACCGCTGGTCGTCTCAACTGAAACCTGCATGTTCACTCCTCAAAAAGATCAATTCAGAAACATCATTTAACTACGATTGGCACCGTTTCCGCGACCGGACACCATGCACAAATGCCACGTCGCACGGGAAACCATGCCGGTAAAATATGGTGCCGTCCCCGAGACTCGAACTCGGACAGGTTGCCCCACCAGAACCTAAATCTGGCGTGTCTACCAATTCCACCAGGACGGCAAAGCAGGCCGGAAAGGCCCTACACAGCGCAAATACGGGGCATAGCCGGCGCTGACGGCACACACAATAACCCCTCAAGATGAACTGGAATTATCACATCAAGGGCGCAATTATACCTTAAGCAGGTGGCAAGACGACAGCCCAAGCGGCAAAATCGCCGACGTCCTCACACCCGACCCATCGGGAGGCGGTGGCAAGCGGCGGGCGCGATGGCTGCATAGCCGCGCTGGCAGTCTGCTTTTGCCCGCAACCGCAGTTCAGAGTATCCTTATACGACTTTCACGAACCATCCTTTGGGCAAGTATGAGCAACAGCGTCTTCGACGATACCTTGCTGGGTAATGCCCCGGAATTCAAAAGCGTTATCCGCTCGGCACAAATAGTCGCCGCTACCGACGTTACCGTGCTCATTCTCGGCGAGAGCGGCACCGGCAAGGAGCTGCTGGCCAACGCCCTGCATCACGCCAGCCCGCGCCGTGACGGCCCCTTCATTACCATCAACTGCGCTGCGCTGCCGGAGAATCTGGTGGAATCGGAGCTGTTCGGCCACCGCAAGGGGGCCTTCACCGGCGCCCATGATAACCACCAGGGGCGGATTCGCGCCGCCGAGGGCGGCACCCTCTTTCTCGATGAGATAGGTGAGCTGCCACTGGCCATCCAGGCCAAACTGCTGCGCTTTCTCGAATCGGGAGAGTGCCAGGCAGTCGGTGAGGCCGCCCCACACAAGGTCGATGTACGGGTGATCACCGCCACCAATCGTGACCTCTATACTCTGGTGCGTGAAGGGCGTTTTCGTGAAGACCTCTACTATCGACTCAACGTCGTGCCGCTGGAGATGCCGCCGTTACGCCAGCGACGGGGCGATATCGCGCTACTGTTGAAGGTGCTCACCGGCAAGCTTGCGGGCCAGCACGGGCTGCAGCCGCCGCGCTTTAGCGCCAGGGCACAGAGCCGGCTGGAGTCGCACCGCTGGCCCGGCAACATCCGCGAACTGCGCAACTTCTGTGAAAGGATGGTGGTGTTGCATCACGACCAGGAGGTGGACCTCGACGACCTGCCGATGGATATCCTCGACCCCATGGGTGAGACGCCGGAAGAGGCCGCCCCCTTTACCCTGCCCGAAGAGGGGATCAGCCTTGATGAGCTGGAGCGAGAGATGATTCGCCAGGCGCTGGACCGTACCCACGGCAACCGCAGCCGCGCGGCGAAGCTGCTGGGACTGACGCGAGATACCCTGCTCTACCGCATCAAAAAATACGCGCTGGGGTGAGAGGGCCGGCCGCCCGGCCGTGCCCGCCCCACTTTCTGCAAGCGACAGGCTCGCCAGTCGGCATGCCTGCGCGAATACCAGCTCCCTCAGTGACCCATGTGGCCATGGCTCATCGCGCGGTGCTCCATCCCGTCGCTGGCGCTGCGCACCTCGTAAGGCACGGTCATGCTGTTGCCATCCTCGAACACCAGCGTCACCTCAACCGTATCACCGGCCTTGAGAGCCTGTTTCGGCTTCATCAGCATAAGGTGGTAGTCCTTGGGTTTGAAGGTCACGCTGCCACCTGCGGGCACGGTGATCGCCTTCTGGTGCACCATCTTGGCCATCCCCTCTTCCATCACGGTACGATGCAGCTGGACGCTGGCGAAAGCCGGGCTGGAGGCAGACACCAGACTACGCTCGCTGTCACCGTGATTGTGCAGGATCATGTAACCGGCCATAGCCGCTGCGCCAGGCGGTGCCTCGCGGATCCAGGCATCCTCGACCATGATCTGATCGGAGGCCTGGGCCAGCCCGGCCCACACGGACATCAACAAAAACCCAACAAGGCCGATACTGCTTTTCTTCATCTTCGTTCCTCACATGGTTAAGTAAAACGATAAAACAGTTCGCGAATTTTTAGCGAAGGGTGAACCGCATCGCGAACGAAATCTCCCAGGGCAATGGCAGCGTCTCCGGCGGCGCAGGCAGGGGCCGGGCCGCCTCTAGCGCATCGTTCGCCGCAGTCACCAGCACACGCTGCGCCCCCCCCACCTCCAGCCTGCTCACCGTACCGCCGGCGCCCAGGGTGAAGGAGACATTCA
>OBLN01000249.1_pt1 | contig 19647 bp, 16 predicted proteins | sample 1519301 | NCBI WGS metagenome assembly OBLN01 (sample SAMEA2452533, study PRJEB22499) | sediment metagenome | reverse complement strand
TACCAGCAGCTTTTCAGGGACCTGAACAGTGAAGGTTTTGCCAGGGTAAGAGTAAATGGGGAGATCCACAGGACAGACGATGAAATTTCCCTTGACCGCTATAAAAAACACGATATCGAAGTGGTAATTGACCGCCTGGACCCTGCTGATGACCGGTCAAGGCTTGTCGAAGCCTGTGAAAATGCCCTTAAAAAAGCCGAAGGGCTCCTGATTGCTGTGGATTCGGAAGGAAAAGATCACCTGTACTCTTCGAACATGGCATGCCCTGTCTGTGGAATGGCTTTTGAAGAGCTCCACTTGACCCTGACCTCATAATTCCGGATAAAAGCCTGTGCATTGCTGACGGAGCCGTTGCTCTTTACAGAAATTATCTTGACAGCTACCGGAGCCAGCACCTTGCGGCTGTTGCAAAGCACTTTGGCTTTGATATTTTTACCCCTATTGAAGCCCTTTCTGAAAAGCAGTACAATGCTCTTATGTACGGCTCTGATGAACGCATCCACTTTAACATGAGCATGAAAAACGGGGATGCTCAGTGGTCTCATAAGGGTACATGGGAAGGGCTCCTTCCGCAATCCGAAAGGCTCTACAACCAGACAAAGTCCGAGTACAGACGGAAAGAACTTGAGAAATTCATGCAGGTCCGTCCCTGTCCCAGATGTGAAGGCAAACGCCTGAAAGAAAAGGTACTTGCAGTCAAAATCACTGGGAAGTCAATAGTTGATACAACGGACTTTTCCATTATCCAGTGCGCCCAGTTTTTCGAAAACCTGAAGCTCTCGGAAAAGGAACAGGAAATCGCAAAACAGGTACTGAAAGAGATTCGTTCCCGTCTCGGTTTCCTTGAGCATGTAGGGCTTGGTTACCTCACCCTCTCTCGCAGTGCAGGAACCCTTTCAGGAGGGGAGGCTCAGAGGATCAGGCTGGCAACCCAGATAGGTTCAAACCTGATGGGTGTACTCTACGTTCTTGACGAGCCTTCGATAGGGCTTCACCAGAGAGATAACGAACGGCTTATCCAGACCTTACAGACCCTTCGGGATCTCGGAAATACTCTCATAGTAGTGGAACATGACGAAGATACTATTCGGGCTGCGGACTACGTGCTGGACATAGGTCCCGGGGCAGGAATACACGGAGGATATGTGGTAGCTGAAGGGACTCCAGCAGAAATCGAAAGAAATCCGGAGTCTCTTACAGGTAAGTACCTTTCAGGAGAAAAACAAATAAAAACTCCTGTTCTCCGCCGGAAAAGCGAGTCCTTTATCCGGTTGAAAGGCTGCCGGGAAAACAACCTGAAGGATGTGGATGTAAATATTCCCATAGGTCTTCTTACAGTAGTTACCGGGGTTTCAGGTTCCGGAAAGTCCACGCTTATCTACGATACCCTTTACAAAGCCCTGATGAAAAAGATCAACAAATCAAATGTTACTCCAGGAGACTATGATGAGCTGGTCTTTGATTCCGAGATTGACAAGGTAATTGTTATCGACCAGAGCCCTATAGGCAGAACTCCCCGTTCAAATCCTGCAACCTATACCAAGGTGTTTGATGTGATCAGGCAGGCTTTTGCCGATACCAAGGAAGCCAAAATTCGCGGCTACAAGAATGGGCGTTTCTCTTTCAACGTAAAAGGAGGGCGCTGTGAAGCCTGCCAGGGTGAAGGGTTGATTAAAATCGAGATGAATTTCCTGCCTGATGTTTACATTGAATGTGAAGAGTGCAAAGGAACACGCTATAACCGCGAGACCCTTGAAGTGAAATACAAGGGTAAATCAATTGCCGAAGTCCTGGACATGACTGTGGAAGAAGCTGCAGAGCATTTTGAAAATGTCCCTGCAATCAAGAGCAAACTTGATACTCTCACACGCGTAGGGCTCGGGTACATTAAGCTTGGCCAGAGTTCTACTACCCTTTCCGGCGGGGAAGCTCAGAGGATCAAGCTTACCAGAGAGCTCTCTAAAAAAGGTACCGGAAAGACAATATACCTCCTTGATGAGCCTACAACAGGCCTGCATTTCCATGATGTTAAAAAACTGATATCAGTTCTCAACGGGCTTGTTGCAAAAGGAAATACCGTGGTTGTTATCGAACATAATCTGGATGTTATCAAGTCCGCAGATTATGTAATCGATCTAGGTCCCGAAGGCGGGCACGCAGGTGGTGAGATTATCGCAACAGGCACGCCTGAAGAGATTGCAATAGTTCCGGGAAGCTACACCGGAAGCTTCCTTGCTCCCAGGCTCCTGACGGAAGTGAATGCATACTCAAAGTCCGGGACACAGCCCGCAGATGCGGTTTTTGAAGATGAGGGCGATTTTGAGACCGATTTTGAGGGGCTTGAAGAGAATTCGGATGAAAGCCTCGAAGAGGAGCCCGAGGAATTCGAAGACGAAGAAGACGAAGTTTTTGAAAGACATGTACTTCAAAAAGTCTGAGGGATGTTCTTTAAAGTCCGCTGAAAAGCAAAATTCCCCAGAAAATAAATTTTCCTGAAAACTGAAATTCCTGAAAACTGAAATCCAATGAAACATAAAATGAAATTTGGAAAGGATGTGGTCCAAAAATGATTGATCTGGAAGCCCTTCCGCACTTTCCCGGCTGTTATCTTTTCAAGGACGATGACGGGACTGTACTCTATGTGGGGAAGGCAAAGGACCTCAAAAAAAGAGTGAGCAGTTATTTCCAGAAAAGGGACCATGATCCTAAAACAACAAGCCTTATGCAGGTTGTTCGGGACCTTGATTTTATTGTTACGAATACCGAGGTAGAAGCACTTCTCCTTGAAAACACCCTTATCAAAAAGCACTGGCCAAGATATAATATCCTGCTCAAGGACTCAAAGAGGTATGCCTGTATTCACGTTACAGGGGAAAGGTTTCCCAGGATCAGGATTGCCCGAAAGAATACCGGAGACGGGGAATTCTTCGGACCTTTCGTTTCTGCTAAAGAAAGGGATTATATCTTTGAGGTTGTAAGAAAAACCTTCCAGCTCAGGACCTGTAAGAAAATGCCCTCACGTGCCTGCCTCCGTTACCACATAGGAGCATGTAGCGGGCCCTGTACGGGCAGTATTTCCACAGAGGAATACGGAGAGAAGGTAAAGAAGGCGACTTCTGTCCTGAAAGGCAATATCAGGGAACTTATAGAGTCAATGGAGGCACAAATGAAAGAAATGGCTGCAAAACAGATGTTTGAACAGGCCATGGAACTCAGAGACGAGATTGCAGCCCTCGAATACCTCCAGGAAAAACAGAATATGGAGAGGCAGAAGAAACATGATGAGGATATACTGAATTACATTGTAAGAGACAATACTGTTTATCTCATGCTTTTTAAGGTTTATAAGGGGACCCTGGAGGATAAGCAGGACTTTGTTTTTGCTTTCGGGGAGGATTTCCTTGAAGAGTTTCTGGTACAGTATTATTCCGAAAATGACCCTCCTGAAGAACTGATTGTGCCAGAGCCGCTTGAGGAATCTTTTGTAGAATTTCTATCGCATGTGAAAGGAAAGAAAGTAAAGGTGACAGTCCCAAAACAGGGAGAGAAAAAAGAGCTTCTTGAGCTTGTCCTGAAAAATGTCGAAATCGGATTTTTCGGGGATAGAAAAAAGCTTGAAGCTCTCCAGACCAAACTCTCTCTGCCAAAGCTTCCGAACGTTATCGAATGCTTTGATATTTCCCATCTCTCAGGTACGGCTACCGTTGGTTCGATGGTTCAGTTCAGGGGAGGCAGGCCTGACAAGCATAATTACCGCCGCTTCAAAATAGAAGGTGTGGAAGGTATTGATGACTTTGCTTCCATTGCCGAGGTCGTGAGGAGGCGCTACTCCCGTCTGATCGAGGATAAACATGAAATGCCTGATTTGATAATTATTGATGGGGGAAAAGGGCAGCTTTCTTCAGCTTTCCAGGAACTCAGGAAGCTAAAGCTCAGGGTTCCTATAATTTCGATAGCCAAACGGGAAGAGGAAATTTACGTCCCCGGGCTCAAGGCTCCTCTTCCTATCAAAAAAGATGAGAAGGCCTCTCTCTTTGTACAGGAAATAAGGGATGAGGCTCACAGGTTTGCAATTACTTACAACCGCCTGCTAAGGCAGAAATCATTGATCCAGTAAGTTATAACAGCATGTGACAAACTGCAATTACCTGCAATCATATGACTCTTAATTCACCTGACTCGCAATCATATGACTCTCAATTCACCTGACCCGCACACTTTGCCCCAATCACATGCGTTCAAATATAATCATATCTGGTCATGCCTGTGCTATGTCCTCAGCCCTTCCGGTTTCCTTAATTAATAATATCATTAATCCCAGCAATGCCAGAAATTCCAGCAATATCAGAAAGTCAGTCGATTCCACAATGCCAATTAATTTTACTTACTTCAAAAGGTTTTGATTTTCTATGAAAATTTCCAACCAGACACCTGAGGCGTTACCCGAAAAAAAATTTGACACAATATACGATGCGCGGTACTGGGACAGCCCTCAGTTTAAACTGGTCTCCGATTTTGAACCCAAAGGTTCCCAGCCGCAGGCAATAGAAAAACTTGTAGAGGGACTGAAGAAAGGGGAGCAGTTCCAGACCCTACTTGGGGTTACGGGGTCAGGAAAAACCTATACCGTCGCAAATGTCATAAATCAGGTAAGAAAGCCGACCCTTGTCATTGCTCATAACAAGACCCTGGCTGCCCAGCTATACAACGAGTTCAAGGAATTCTTTCCCGAAAACCGTGTTGAATACTTTGTTTCGTATTATGACTATTACCAGCCTGAATCTTATCTCCCTGCCAAAGATCAGTATATAGAAAAAGATGCTATGATAAACCCGAAAATTGAACAGATGCGTCTTGCAGCCACAGCTTCCCTGATGTCCAGGCAGGACGTAATTGTTGTGGCTTCCGTATCCTGCATCTATGGTCTGGGCAATCCTGAAAATTTCCAGAAGATGGGGTTTGAACTTAAAGTCGGAGATAAGGTCCAGAGAAAGGAGATCCTTGAGAAACTCATCGATATCCAGTTTGAAAGAAACGACCTTGAACTCATGCCAGGGCGCTTTAGAGTAAAAGGGGAAACCATTGATATCATTCCCGGTTACTTTGATGATATAATCCGGATAGAGCTTTTTGGGGATGAAGTGGACCGCATTTCTGAAGTGGACAAACAGACAGGGCAGCGAAAAGAAGATATGGAGTATTTTTTTGTCTATCCTGCCAGGCATTATGTCATCCCTGAAGAAGAACAGAAAAGTGCAATCCAGTCTATCCTTGAAGAGCTTGAAGAGCGCCTGCCGGAACTAGGTCTGATCGAGTCGCACAGGTTAAAGCAGCGTACACTCTATGATATGGAAATGATCCAGGAGACCGGCAGCTGTAAAGGCATTGAGAACTATTCAAGGCACTTTGACCACAGGCGCCCGGGAGAACAGCCCTTCTGTCTGCTTGACTATTTCCCTGACGATTTTCTCCTGGTTATTGATGAGAGCCACCAGACTATCCCACAGCTTCACGGCATGTATAATGGGGACAGATCCAGGAAAAAGAGCCTTGTAGATTATGGTTTCAGGCTTCCCAGCGCTTTTGATAACAGGCCCCTGAAATTTGAAGAATTTGAAAAATATATGAAAAATTTAATCTTCGTTTCTGCAACCCCTGCAGATTACGAGCGTGAGCATTCAGTCCAGATTGTAGAACAGATTATCCGCCCCACAGGACTTGTAGATCCCGAGGTCGAAGTACGTCCCCTTGAAGGCCAGGTCAGGGACGTTATGCAGGAGATTCGGAAAATAGTGGATAGGGGAGACCGGGCCCTTGTGACCACTCTTACCAAAAAGCTTGCAGAGGAGCTAACCGAGTTCCTTGCCCGAAACGAGATCAAAGCACGTTATCTGCACTCCGATATCAAGACTATCGAAAGGACAGAAATTATCCGCGAGCTGCGCCTCGGCAAGTTCGATGTCCTTGTAGGGATCAACCTGCTCAGGGAAGGGCTCGATATCCCGGAAGTGGGTTTCATCGGCATCCTTGATGCAGACAAGGAAGGTTTCCTCAGGGACTCAAAGAGCCTTATCCAGATTATAGGCCGTGCAGCCCGCAACTCCAGTTCGAGGGTCATCCTCTACGCCGACAACATGACCGACTCCATTAAAAAAGCCGTAAAAGAAACCGAACGCCGCCGTGCAATGCAGATTGCCTATAACAAAGAACATGGCATTGTCCCTACAACCATTAGGAAACCTATCAGGGAAAAAGTAGTGGATATTACGGATACAAAACATATCCCGAAGACCGATATTCCCAACGTGATTATAGAGCTGGATGCAGAAATGAAGGAAGCCGCTGACAGGCTGGACTTTGAGCGTGCAATTCAGCTTAGAGAACTCATAAAGAAACTGGAAAAAGAGATAAAAACGGTATGAACTGGCTGATGAGAGACAAAGAGGATAGCTGAGAAGATAGCTGAAGTGATACCGAGAGGATAGCTGAATAGATAGCTGAAGAGATACCGAGAGGATAGCTGAGGAGATAGCTGAGAAGATAGTTGAGTTTCGATGAAGTCAGTTACCTCTTCTTTTTTTTAAAAAAATGGATTTTCTTTCATTTCCTTTTTCTTTCATAAACTGCTAAAGTCAAAACTGTGTCAAGATTGGCATCAATCATATCTTTTTTTCATTACCGGAAAGAAGGATATACCTGCGGACTCATCGTGCCGGAAGACGGCAAAACAGATCCGGGACTCATAACGTTTTATAGTCACTGTAAAAAAGGTAATACTGCTGAAAATCTCGGATTAATTTTTATTTCGCAGTATAGAGGGAAAGGAAGATAATTAAATTCTTTATTATCTTGTGTATTCTTGTCTCTTTTTAGTTTCTTATTTTTTTCCATGAAAACTTTTTTCCTTTTATTCCAATATTAGTTTTGATTAATCCTTTAATGGATGATAAAAGAGAAATTGTTGATAGCCGATAACTTCGAGAATCCAGCATGTTTTGAGGGTGTAAAGGGAAAAATCAGGAAAAAAAGGCAAAATGCAGGATAATTGAAACGTATTTGAGAAGGAAACTTTTACCCTGAGATTATTTTTTATAGCTTTCTTCGCTCTATTGCCCTGCATTAAAATATTCATCTATATTAGTCTTTTCATTTTAAAATAAACCTTAAACTAATTTCAATATAGTTTATTGCGATTAGCGCCCATACCTGTTGAAATTTGATACAAATTTCATTTCCAATAAATAAATTGTTTCTATCTTTACTTTTTTGTAATTATATGGAACTTCTTATATTAATTAAATCTCAAAAATTTCTGTAATTTATTTTTTATTATGCTTCCGACTAATGCTGATTATTTAGTTTTTTAGTATTATACTGTTTAAAGTATATTTAACTAAATAAGTTTATCTCTTTATACATTGATAAAAAAACATTCGCTTTATTCTCTAAAGGAGGTTTGACGGGTGAAATTAAAATACATTATTGGAATTCTTGCACTCTTGTTGCTTACGGTTGGCACTGCAAGCGCAGCAATAGTGGTGCCTGTAAATTATTATAAAAATGATATAGGAGATACGTATCCAGAAAACGTTGCTATTACAGCAACATTTAGTGGAGACACTGTAACCGTAAAAGCCGCTCCCGTTAATGGAGCCACAACTTTACCTCCAAATTTTGATATCCAAGGTATCTATTTAAGGGTTAATCACGCTACTGGTGATACAGCAAGAAACGATGATCCTAGTGCTACTGGTGAAACCTGGTCATATACTGGCAGCAGTATTCCGACTCTTGGAAATTTATTTGGAGTTTTTCAGCCTGTGTCAGCGTGGGAAGGAAAAACTAATATAAAATCTGGAGGGCCAATAGTAATTACCCATCCCAATATTGAATCCGAGATTGCTAGTGTTGATGGTTACAAAATAGTTGTCAAAATTAGCTGGAATGGAGATCTTAGTAACTGGGTTGGAGGAGATACAAACATTCCAGAATTCCCCACAGTCGCTCTGCCTGTTGCAGCAATACTTGGTTTAATGTTTGTTTTCGGACGCAAAAAACAGGAGTGAGTTATTAGTCTTTAGGCACGCCCCCTCTCTTTTTGAGAGTGTGCCCCCTAAAGTTCAAACTTTCTTTTTTTCAATGTTTTTCAGAAATCTGATTTATTCCCCATCATCAGAACCATCAGAGTCTTCATCTTCATATGCTCTTTCATCTCTTTCTGAATATCCTGTTTCTTCAATCCTTCTTGTCTGCTCCCTTTCTTTTTCCGCTATCAGGAATTCTTTTTCAGCTTCAGCTTTCTTTTCCGTTTCCAGAGTTTCCAGAGCTTTCTTTGCTCTATATTTTGCATATGCGAACATGATTATTAATACTACAATTGAAGCAAGAAGAAATACAAGAATCAGGTTTAATACGGGGCCGTAAGCCTCAAGAAAAGTTTCAGATTCAAGAACCAAATAAAGTTCCTCCCCTATTTTTAAATTTTATTTATGCAATGTTGTATAATTAAAATATTAATATTTTTCAGTTTTTTATTTAATAATAAAGGGTTATGGCTGCTGATTATTTATTTTTTTTGTAATTATACTGTCGAAAGTATATTTAACTAAATAAGCTTATCTATTCATAATTATATTAAAGAGCATTTCTTTAGTTATTTAAAGGGGTTTGAATAAATGAAATCGGTACGTATTATAAGTATACTGGTATTTTTGTTATTTGTAGTGGGCTCTGCAAGTGCAGAGACGTTTTATTTGACCAATACAAGTGAAAAAATTAATGGCGAAGATATTGAAGGTATAAAAGTTAAAGTAGAGTTTAATGGAACGCATATAATCATTACGGATTTAAGTACGTCTGTGGACGGTCAAACAGCTGATATAAAGGGTATTAAGCTTTATCTTCAAGACCAATATATTGATAGTGTAACAGATCCCGGTCATACTACTAATATATGGACACATACAGATAATGGTAAAAAAAACTTTGCCGGGTTTGGTGAGTTCTATACCAGCTGTACGAAATCAACGGATAGTACAAAATCACGGGGACCTATTGTAATTGCACTGAACCCTTCATTCACTCAAGGTCAACTTCCTTCAAATGCTTTAGGCAATAGTGTTATCGTGCACCTTGGATTTGGTGACAATCCATTGATAACGGTTGGAGAAGGGGAGAAAGTGCCAGACAGCAGCTGGATTGGTGGATATACTGAAATTCCTGAGTTCCCGTCGATTGCTTTTCCTGTTGCAGCAGTACTCGGGTTGATGTTTGTGATGGGTAACAGAAGAAAGGAATAAAGGATAACTTAAATTATTAGAATAGCCTTTTGCAGTAGAAGGCTTTTTCTTAATTTTTAAATTTTTTTCCTAAAATATTCTCTGTATCTTCCTTTTCCTCCATAAGCTCTTTAAGCCGCTTCTTTTCTGCAATTTGACGGGCAATTCTTTCATTTTCGGCTTTCTCTCTTTCTTCCCGCATCTTTTTTGTGACTTTCTTTGTATAAAGGATCATTAATGCCAGAGCCACAAACGAAACCAGTAAAAAGATAATTATCGTGTTGAATGTGGGTTCGATATCCATGCTTGGTCACTATCAATAATTGATAAGAATTCTATTCGTCAGCTTCTAAAAAATGGAAGGAGATTTTTCTGAATTATTTCTTTGAATGATATCTTTGAATAATTTTTTTGAAAGGCATCTTTCTGAAAGTTTATTTCAATAATATCCGCCGTACTTTTCATTAATTTCTCTGGCGGTGTTATAAGCATCGTAAAGGTTATAGATCCAGAACAGTGGATAAAGGATGTAGCCAATTAAAACTACTGTCAGGAAACCGAAAATCGAGGCAAGAATGATAAAGATGATCCCTTTCATAATCTGCCCGTTATATATCTGTCCGAGGCCAGGCACAAAGAATGACAGTACTGCGGCAAAACCCGGATTTTTACCTGGTTGAGGCATGTTTTACGCTCCTATACTGGCTTCTGATGTTTTGGCTGATTGTCCTCTAGGATGCATTTTCCTGACTTTACTACTGAATATAATTATCAAATGTAGCAATTATATAAAAATGTTTATTAAAAACTAAACAATAGATTATACGTAATAAGCTACATAGAAACGGTAAGCAGCCTTAACCTCATCCTTTTCCCTTTGATGAGGTCCGGAGACTGGCTGTCCAGTTTCATAAATTTTGTCTCCGAAATCTTTGAAGGTAACCTCGCATTTTATGTTTTCAGGAAGCTGAGCTTCAAAGTTACTGCACTTTTCTTGTATTTTGCGAGCAAGAGTTTCTATTTCTTCCGGACTGAAGGTTTTTTTGTTTTCAGGTTTGTAGTTTATCTCTACTGTGAGTTCTTCTTTACTTAGCAGGTCTGCCCAGAAACCTGAAAGTTCAGTCCCGTCTATCCTGTAGTCCTGGAGCTCGAAGCTTCTGGTTATGGTGTTCTTGATCTTACCCTCATTCATATTCTTAGTTTAGAAAGTGGATCTATATAAACTATCTCAAAAATGAAGCCTATTTTAAAAGGACATAAATGCTTTTTATTGCTTTTCTTTTTATTGACTTTTTTTATTGACTTTTTTATTGGTTTTTTTTATTGACTTTTTTATTGGTTTTTTTTATTGGTTTTTTTTATTGACTTTTTTTATTGGTTTTTTATGGTTTCCTTTATTTCTTTTTATTTCTTACCTTGTAAAAGAGATAGTAAGGTCTATGATTTCGGAATTGCTACCTATCCGTATCGGAGGGCCCCATGTGCCGAAACCGGCTGAAACGACTACCTGGCATTCTCCTTTTCTCGAATAGCCCCAGCTGTTCTCAAATACGCATCTGGATATCAGGGTGTTAGGGAAAAACTGTCCGTTGTGAGTATGCCCGGATAGCTGTAAGTCAATTCCATTCAGTTTTCCTTCTTCCAGATTAACAGGCTGATGGTCTAATAGAATAATTGGAAGGCTATGGTCAATACTATCTACTAGCCTGGATAGCTCTAAACGAGTTTTTCCGGTCATGTTGCCTGCTATCCGGTCGTCCCGACCAGCTACATAAAATTGGTTATTTACTTTTATGCATTTGTCGACCAGTACATTAATGCCAGCCTGCTGCAGATACTCAACAGCCATTTCGCTGTTGCCGCCAATATATTCATGGTTCCCGAGCACTGCATACACGCCGTATTTAGACTGCAGTTTTTTCAATATTTCCGGCATTTTATTGTTGGCAAACAGTTTTACATCCTCATCTATCGTGTCCCCTACAAGAAACACAATATCCGGATCTAGTTCATTAATTTTATCAACCATCACATCAAGGCGGCTGTTATCAACCACCACTCCAAGATGTATATCAGATACCATGACAGCATGAAGCTCTGGCAAATTATGGGCCGCCTTTTTAATAGTTATATCATAGTGGACAACGCGCGGACGATGAGCATTCCAGGTTCCGTATAGCAAAAGAAGAGAGACCAGGAACAAAACTATGATTCCCCAATAAAATGACGGGTATTTAATTATCCGGACTGCGGGGAAAATGAAGCCTGCCAGGAAACGAATTATATCCGAACCAGCCCATATGAGGAGAGAATAATAAATGGCACCGAGCCAGTAATCTCCTGTTATAGCAACGAGGTCATTGACGTATCCTGTGTGGAATCTCTTCCCTAACCTTGCTGCAAAGAGAGCTGTTGCAAAAAGGGCATAGCTGCTCCAGTAGAATAAAGAGTAAGGCTCAACAAGGCTCTGTATCGATTGAAAGAAGCGTAAACCTACGTAATAGTTTCCGGCAGCATAGATCGAGATAACAATGACTAAAATAAGAAGGAAAAGCGTTTTTGTTTTTCTGTTATTATTTCCTGTATCCGCCATTGTATCCGATTTTATTATCTTAATTTTGATATATTTTAGTCTAGTTTTTAGTCTCTCTTAATCCCTTTCAGCCACTGTTTAGTCCAATTCTCAAATTTTCTTAAGCATGAGAGACATTATCCCTGGTCTCGAAGGTTTCATCGTCTGAGGGAAAAACATGTCCATTTCTCCCGACCCGAACATTTCCTGGTTTACCCTGTCGGTTATCTCGTCAAATATCATCCTGTAGGCAACGCAGTGAGGATCTACACTTTTGATTTCACCATCTGTGGGCACTATGGCATTGTAAGGGCATCCGCCCCTGCAGTATTTGATATGGGTACATTTGCCGCATGCTGTGTCTACAAATTCCTTAAACTTATGCATCAGCTTCCAGGCATCGGATTGGGCGAGGTCTGCCATAGTAGGGCGGTCATAGACATTTCCCATGACATATTCGGGCATACCTACAAAACGGTAACAGGGATATATGCCTCCGTCAGGGCCGATTGCAAATGTATCTCCCATGCAGTCTACAAAGGTGCAGACAGTGCCTCTGCCTGTGAATACGCATTTGCACAGGTGGTCAATATTCATGACTTCAATTTTGCCCATGTTTTCCAGGTACTTATCCAGAAGGTAAATTAAAAGTTCCCCATACTCCTCAGGGTCAAGCGCCCATTTTTCTGGGTTGTCGCCTTTCAGGGACGGCAGGCAGGGATGAAGTTTTAGAGTCAAACCTTTATCCAGATAGAAATTGAAAATATCCTCCCTGAACTTTACGGAATGAGAAGTAAAAGTAGTAATAAACCTTACAGTGAGTCCGTGAGCCTTTGCAATTTCATAGCCTCTCATGGTCTTTTCATAATAGCCCTTTCCCCTCTGCAGGTCGTTAAGTTCCTGCGGACCGTCCAGACTCGAGCCGATGGGGACATTATATCTGGCAAATATCTCAGCTATTTCCGGAGTAAGTTTCCAGAGATTTGTCTGTATGGCAAAAGCAATATGTCTTGAACTTAAGCCTTCAACCAGTAATGGAAAGGCTTCCCTGTAAAATTTTTCTCCTGCAAGGAGCGGCTCTCCACCATGGAAAGTAAAAGTAATCGAGTCCTGCCTGAAAACTTTAAGCCATTCGACCACCTCTTTGATGGTTTCAATGGTCATGATCGGGGATTTCTCTTCAGAACTCCAGCAGTAATTACAGTTCGCGGGACAGCCCAGGGTAGGGATTAGCATCACATGGAAAGGCATATTTAAAGCACCCTTTTTTTAAGCTTACTTAAATTATTAGTAATTTTCTAAGTGAATTAATCAACCTCTAACTTCTCTAACTTAATCCTAATTTTAGTTTCCTATACTTTTTTAGGCAAACTCCTGTTTTATTTAATGGAACTAAAGATCTTAAAGGGTTTGAAAGTATTCGGGAAAAATTTTTCATGAGAATTCTTCAAGAAAATTTTTGATGAGAATTCTTCAAGAAAATTCTTCATTAGGGTTTTTGATCCTGTACTTGTTTAAAAAATGTTTTATATTCTAATGTACTCTGTAATCTTTTCAAGAAAAGGGCTCAGTCTAAAAGTGTTCCTCCAGATGAGAGGATCAGGTAAGGGGGTATAATGGCTAAATTCGAAGTTTATCTGGATGAATTTGGAGAATACCGTTTCAGGTTGAGGGCAAGAAACGGGCAAATTATTGCTATAAGCCAGGGTTATAAAAGCAAGGAAGGTTGCATAAAAGGAATACAGTCAGTAAAAGAGAATGCGCCGGATGCACGTGTTGTTATACTCGAAGAAGCTTCCGGAGAAAAAAGAGAAAATGAGGCCTCAACCTAATTATAAGCTTGGTTTAATTTTATCAATCTAATCAATCTAATTTATCAATTATAATTCCTTCAAACCGACATGTTGCAATTTTTCTCTCACGACAAGCATAAAGAAAGACCTTGAAGAGGGCATAAAGCCTGAAATAGAAAGCAAGAAGGGCTGGAGAGCGGAAGCCGCTTATATATACCAGTCTCTTATCATCCCGGATAGAGTTATCAAGAAACCTTACCGTCCCGTCAAAATTTTCTCTTTCAAGTGTACTTCCTCTGGGAAGTCGGGGACCCAGTACAACAACATCCTCTTCCATGCCGTCAGGGCCTGTTGTGCCCTCTATAAAGCCGTAATTAAAGATGGTAGGCAGGGGAGAAAAGAAAGCTCTTTCATAACCACCGTCTATTTTCCGGTATTTCGAAAAACTATATTTTGGAGTTTCTATAACTATTTTCATGCAAAGTTTCCTGTGTATAAATTCGAGAATAGAAATTTAAGAGCTCTTCCAGGTTTTATCTCCTTTTTCATCCATTTTAACCTTTTAGTTTTTATTTCTATATCGCTTATTTGTTTTTATTTATAACCTGCCTCATTGATAAACTCATCAATAATTGCGTTTACTTTCCCAGGTTTCTCTATCATGGGCATATGTTTACAATCCGGTACTATTATCATTCTCGAGCCTTCTATCTGTCTGTTCATATACTGGCTCAACTTTATGGGCGTTAAACTGTCTTTCTCCCCAACAATAATCAATGTCGGTATCTTTATACCTGAAACTCTATCCCGAATATCATATTTTGTGCAGAATTCTCTAAAGCATTCGTAAGCTGCATATCTGGGAGTCCTGAGGGCTCTTTCCACCGCATCTTTTTTCATTTTCTCAGTGGGTTTATGGTATTTTATGTCTGAACCTTCAGCAAAGGTACTGTAAGGGAGAAAATGCAGTAAAGTCCACAGCATAATGCGTAGCGAAAGAGTAGACTTTGCATCTGTTCCTATCAATATCAGTTTGGAAATCTTTTCAGGATGGTCCAGAGCGAACACCATTGCAGTCATGCCTCCCATAGAATGACCAATGAGCGTGAACCGCTTAATATTCAGGTTTTGTGTAAAAGAATAAAGGTCATCTGATAGGTTCTGTATGGAATAGCCCTTCTCAGGTTTGTCTGACCTGCCATGTCCACGTTGATCGTAAGCAATTACCCTATGCTCTCTTGAAAAGTACTCTATCTGAGAGTTCCACATGGAACAGTCTTCCATCCAGCCATGGACAAAAATTATAGGGTCGCCTTCTCCCCTCTCCTCAAAATATAATTCTATATTATTTGCTTTGACCTTCACCTGTTCCATCCCCGACTTTAATTAAATTAGCTTGCTCCATAAAATTAACTTTATACTATACTGTATATTTGCCAGGGTGAATTTAATCATTTTCTGAGGCTGCAAGCTCTTTTTTGAAGTTTCTCGAACGAATTAATGGAAATTAAGGAACTGAAGGTAGGGTGAAAGTCAAATATAATAAGTATATGAAAAGTGAGATGTCCGAATGATTAAGTTACTGATAGTATCTGGAAAAGCGCAGGCCTGCAACCTTTTCAGATACTTCCAGATTGAGGAATTCAAGATGACTTTTCGAGACCGTGTAACCTTACGAGATTCAATGAAAGGAATAGTCGAAGATCCGCTGCTTCCGCTGGTTCCGAAACGCTTTGACTATATAGGGGACATTGCAGTTATTTCGATTCCCGCAGAACTTGAGCATTATAGAGAAGCTATCGTCTCAAACATCCTTTCCATGAGAGGCAATACCCGGGCCGTGCTCAACAAAGTAAGTAAACTTGAAGGAGAACGCAGAGTAGCTCACTTCGAACTTCTCTCCGGAGAATCCGCAGAAACCTTTCACAGGGAAAATGGCTACACATATAGAATGGATGTAAGAAAGGTCTTTTTCAACCCCAGGCTTTACTGGGAAAGGGCTCGTGTAGCTTCAAAAGTCCTCCCAGGCGAATCTATTTTAATTCCTTTTGCAGGCGTGGGTCCTTTTGTTTTCCCTTCGGCAGGAAAAGGGGCAACAGCCTTTGCAATCGAAATAAATCCTGACGCCTGCATCTGCCTGAAAGAAAACGTCCGGCTGAACAAACTTGAAAAAAAGGTATCCATTATCCAGGGAGATGCCAAACTCATTCTTCGCAACCTGACCTCTTTAGAAACCGAAGATTTCCATATTCCGGAAAACGGCTTTGATAGGGCAATTGTACCAACCCCTTACGGCATGGACCACTTCCTCGGTATGGTCTCAGAGCATGTAAAAAAGGGCGGATACATCCATTTCTACACTTTCAAAACCGAATCCCAGGTTCCTGAACTGGTTGAAGAGTATAAAAAAATGGGTCTTGAGGTCGAATTTTACAGGCGCACAGGAAACGTTGCTCCAGGCGTCAGCAGGTGGGTTTTTGATTTGATTAAAAAATGAAACCTTGTATTGAAGAATGCAAGGTAAAATGTAACCAGCCTGCCATCAGATAAAATACAATAAATAATCTGCTGGTCTACTAAGGAAGTAAGAAGATCAAATTACGGAATAAATTGCCTCAAGAGATGAAAAAGCTCTTTTATCCTCAGAAAACCTTTTTTAGTCTTCAGACAAATAAGATACCACCGCCAGCTTGTCTGGCGGTTCTGGCCCAAAAACAGAAATGAGTAGAATAAAGTGAAAAAACTTTAAAAAGGGATATTTTTCGCTATCTAAACCTATTTTGTTTGCTTTTACGATATTTTCTACCTATTTTTCTATAATTTTGTGCTTTTCCTTCCAGCTTTTCTCTTTCCACTTTTCTTTTTTGTTTCTTATTTTTGGGTCAGGCCGCTCTCCTGCGTCGAGCGTGACAAGACAGACTTGGTAAAGTGAATAAGGTTGTGAGGTTGAAGTTATCTATAATTTATCCTTTTTGTTCCCTTGAATTTAGTTCACTATTCTAACCCCCTTAATTAGTCCTCTTGAGCTCGGTTCATTCCAGTTTATTTTAAGTCAACCTTGAACTGCGTCTCCTTCTTCAAGCCCGAGGTGCTTCAGGACATGGTGATAATGTTCAGGGGACAGCCTTGAATAAAAGGCTCGCTTGACAACTTCGCTGAGAGACGGGTGGATATCCATACATTGAATCATGGGTTTTGCACTTCTCGATGCCGTATACATGAGGGGAATTATCTCGTGGATCAGGATAGAGGCATGGGGTCCTATAATATGGGCGCCCAGGATTTTCTCTTCCAGTCCGTCCAGAATCACCTTAACAAAATAATCCCTGGCTTCCATAGCAGCTCCTTTTGCCGTGTCTTCAAAGAGCTTAAAGCCTATGAGAACTCTTTTTTCCCCGAACTCTTCAATGGCTTCCTTTTCTGACATCCCGACTCCGGCAATTTCAGGATAGGCAAAAACTGCGTGGGGTACGGCATGGTAGTCTGCCTTTACTTTTTCCTGCATGATTGCGTTCAGGTAAACTATTCCGGATTCGTAGTTCCCCACATGTTTAAGCAGATATTTTCCATTTGCATCTCCAAAGGCCCAGATATTTGGCTGGGAAGTTTCAAGGTACTCGTTAACCAGGATCCAGCCCTGAGGGTCCGTTTTAATCCCTGCCCTTTCGGGGTGGAGGAGATCGGTGTTGGGGACTCTGCCTGTTGCTACGAGAATTTCGTCTACGGTGATTTTTGTCTCTTGTCCCGAGTCCCTATCTTTTGCAAGAACTGTTTTTTGCCCGTTGTTTTCTTTTCTAACCTCTATGGCTTCGTTGTTTGTAAGGATCCGCATATATTCCGACATTTTTATCCTGGCAAGTTCGGAAATTTCGGGCTCTTCCTGAGGGAGAAAATTAGGATTCCTTCCTATAACTGTGACTTCGGCCCCCATAGCTGAAAAAAAATGTCCATACTCGGCGCCTATATAACTTCCTCCAAGGATGGCAAGGCTTTTCGGGCATTCATCAAGTCCAAGCACAGTATCGCTTGTAAGATAACCTGCTTCTTCCAGCCCTCCGACAGGCGGGACTGCGGGTCTTGAGCCCGTGCACAGGAAAATCATTTCGGAGTGAAGGGTTTCTTCACCAACTTTCAAAGTATATGGAGAAATAAACTCGGCAGGTTCCTGGTAATAATCAAAGTAATCACTATCGTTCAACCCCTGCCTGATCATCTCTATATCTTCCCCTATTTTTCTGCGCATCCTCTCCATTATCGTGCGGAACTCGATATCTTTTATCTCCAGTTTAATCCCGAAAAGCGGAGCCGTCTCAAGTTCTCTGACAAGCTCCGCAGGATAAAGCAAAAGCTTTGAAGGGATACATCCTCGTGTGAGGCAGATCCCCCCGGGCTCGTCTTTATCTATAACGGCTATTTTCATTTTTGGATTCGAGTCGATAATAGAGTTCACATAATTCATCCCTGAACCCGTACCTATTACAATCAGGTCGTAATTTTTCATTCTTACATCCCTCTGAACAAACATAGAATCTCTGATAAACATAGAATCTCTGATAAACATAGAATCTCTGATAAACATAGAATCGCCGAATAAACAGAGAATAGATCTCCTCAGCCAGTTATCAGCTGGTTCTTGATTTGTTAACTGCAATAATTATCTGTCTGCTTTGCTAATTACATTTATTATTGGATTAAGAAAAATGATTAAGAAAGGGAATTAAGAAAATGATTCCGAAACGTGTCAAGAGGTTACTCAATACGGACTATGGAAAAGTTTTTCACCATTTCCCTGAGAAAAAATACATCCTGAGATAAAAAATTAGTAAAGGGTGTCGGTAAAGCGAAATTGCTGGCAAAAATTAGTTTTTTCTTTGAATTGCTATAAGAGCTGGCTTGAAAGTTCCTTCAGGCGCAAGTAATAAAATACATAAATATTTTTAAATCTTATTTCATTTTTAGACAATGGTTGAAGGAGAAACAACTATCTATTTATAAAGAAAAACCTATTCTATCTAGCTTCTCAGGAAGAATAAAAAACAAAAGATGTACCAGAATGAACAGAGCTACCCCCCTCCTCGAAAATGGGTGTTCCTATCGTGGAATTCCTGTGATGCATGTATTATATCTCCTGCTTATTCTCATAGCGCCTTTTGCAGGGGTAGATCTTCTTCTCGTTCTTTCTGTTGCAACTTTTCTGGTATTGAGATTCTCAGGAAGGTTCCTTTCATGCAGCAGGGATGCGGTCAGTCTCTCTTTCTCTCTTTCATTGATGCTCCTTGTTTCTGCGCTATCTAAAGACCTTTCGTACACTTATCCGTTTTACATAGTTCTTGCCGCTTTTGCAGTCGCAGCAGTAGGAAACCACAGCGCTTTTTTTTCGGAAAGAGGCTTCACGGCTGATTTAGAATCCGAAAAAAACAGAAGGAGGCAGAGAAGATTTTCAATAATATGGAGTTCGATTTTTCTTGCGCTCAGAATAATTGCGGCATTTCTTGCAGCAAGCTGGGTCGTTTACTGGCAAAAACTTCTAATCCCTTATAACTTTATTTTCTTCATAGGTGTTATTGGAGCAGTTACGGGCTCACTTTTTGAATCCATTCCCACAAAGATAGACCGTAATATCCCCGTACCTCTGGGAGCAGGGATGACAATGTGGATTTTCGAGGAGTTCAGATACTGGGTACCTCCCGAGAAAATGCTCGTTGCCCTTGTCTTTTCCCTTTTCCTTGGCGCTCTGGCTTATAGGGCGAAAATTGCCGATGTGTCCGCTCTTCTCAGCGCCGCCCTCCTCGGAGTTCTGATTATAGTTTTCAGCGGGCTCCCCTGGTTTTTGCTTCTGCTCACTTTTTTTATCCTCGGAGGCGGGTTTACCAGGTATAAATATGCATATAAGGAATCAATAGGGATTGCCCAGGCAAAGGACGGAATCCGGAGCTATGAAAACGTATTCTCAAACAGCACAGCAGCCCTTGTCCTGGCAGTAGCGTACGGCATCTTCCCGGAC
>OBLN01000248.1_pt1 | contig 19687 bp, 16 predicted proteins | sample 1519301 | NCBI WGS metagenome assembly OBLN01 (sample SAMEA2452533, study PRJEB22499) | sediment metagenome | reverse complement strand
GATCTCTTGAGCGAAAGCTCTGGTCAAGAAGTTCAATTAGAAAGATCTTGTTCATCGGATCCTTTAACATCCTGCCCATAGTTTCGTGGAACTTCTCTTCAACGCTTTCTCTATGCTCCTGTATGTAGAGCTGCCAATCTCTGGCTACCTCTTTTGCCTCTTCAAATCTCTCTTTAGATATATTCATAATTATAAAACTCCCTGATCTTCTTAGCGCAAAACTCTACGCACATCCCTCCTAGGCTATCAAAAAAAAGTATATTTGTCAATTTAAAAATGGTTAAAAATTAATCATTTTTTTTAAAGTTTTATTAAAATTGATCTATATTATAGAAAATTTAATTTACTTTATTGTACCATCCAAATCTATTTAAAATCAGAATATAAAGGAAGATGTATGCCATACGTAAAAGAAGTTTTTGAATATTTAAAGAGATCAAGCCCGTCTCAAAAAGAGTTTTATCAAGCTGCCGAAGAGGTACTTGAATCACTCAGACCATTAATGGCCAAATACCCGAAATATAGAGAACACAAGATCATCGAGAGAATCGTTGAACCTGAGAGACAGATACTTTTTCGTGTAAACTGGGTTGATGACAACGGCCAGATCCAAGTAAACAAGGGGTATAGAATAGAGTTTAACTCGGCACTTGGACCATACAAAGGGGGTCTTAGATTTCACCCGAGCGTAAATGCGGGCGTAATTAAATTTTTGGGCTTTGAGCAGATATTCAAAAATGCTCTTACAGGACTTCAGATCGGTGGCGGAAAAGGGGGAAGCGACTTTAACCCTAAAGGCAAGTCAAACAATGAGATCATGAGATTTTGCCAAGCATTTATGAGCGAACTTTTCAGACATATAGGCGCAAATACTGACGTTCCTGCAGGAGACATCGGTGTAGGCGGAAGAGAGATCGGCTATATGTTCGGTATGTATAAAAAACTTGCCAACAGATACGAGGGTGTGCTTACAGGAAAGTCTCTTAAATGGGGCGGCTCACTTGTAAGAACTGAAGCTACAGGCTACGGTGCTGTCTATTTTGCAAAATATATGCTAGAAGACAGAGGCGAGACTCTTGAAGGTAAAAAATGTGTAGTTTCAGGAAGCGGTAACGTATCTATCTACACTATCGAGAAACTTTACCACCTTGGCGCTATTCCTGTAACATGCAGCGATTCAAACGGCATGATATATGATGAAGAGGGAATCGACTTAGAACTTCTAAAAGACCTAAAAGAGGTAAGAAGAGAGAGATTGACAGAGTATGTAAAGCATAGACCAAAAGCAAAATATACTCCGATCGAAGAGTACCCTGAAGATTGCAACGGTGTCTATACGATTCCGTGTTATGCAGCATTTCCTAGTGCTACACAAAACGAACTGAACCTAAACGATGCAAAAAACCTTCTTGCAAACGGATGTGTTTGTATAAGCGAAGGTGCTAATATGCCTTCTACTCCTGAAGCGGTCGATCTTTTTGTTGAGTCAAAGATCTGCTACGGTCCGGGTAAAGCTGCAAATGCAGGCGGCGTTGCAACAAGTCAGCTTGAGATGGCGCAAAATGCTTCTATGGTAAACTGGACTTTTGAAGAAGTAGATGAAAAACTTGCACAGATCATGAAAAACATCTATGTAAGTGCAAGTACGACTGCTGCAGAGTTCGGTGAACCTACAAACCTGGTCTTAGGTGCTAATATCGCAGGATTTAGAAAAGTAGCAGACGCTATGATCGAGCAAGGACTCGTTTAAGCGCTTGCTTGCTCCGCTTTGTGCGGAGTCGTGACGCTTATATTTGTAGTTATGCTATACCCGTCTCTGCCGCTCTCTTTAGTGCGGTAGAGCATCTCATCCGCTTTACTTATCAAGACCTCGTCATCCAGTGCATCATCAGCCACACAGCATGCAACCCCTATAGATACCGTTAAAAACTCATTTATCTTTGAACCCTCATGCTTGATCTCACGAGCCTTTAGGGCATCGCAAATATTTCTGGCAATTATCGCACTGTTCTCCTCGTTTACTTCGGTAAGAAGGATTCCAAACTCCTCTCCTCCAAGTCTAAAGACAAAATCACTAGGACGTTTTAGGAGGTCTTTAAAGACCTTGGCGACACTTTTTAGAGCGAAATCTCCCTCTATATGCCCGTATGTATCGTTGTACTGTTTAAAATAGTCAATATCTAGCATCATAAAAGTAATATTGCTGTTGTTTCTTTTTGCTCTTTTTATCTCTCTCTCATAGACAAGATTGAAGTATCTTCTGTTGTGAAGCCCCGTCAGTGAGTCTGTATATGAGGCGTTTTCAAGCTTTTTGTTTGCGATCTTTAATTTTTTTGTAGCTATCTCAAGTGCGGTCTGATCGCTCTGTATGCTCTTAAATACATAAAACGATATAACCATAACGCCAAATATAACCATAACCAATATGGTGCCGACCTTTATCAAAATGGTCTCGTAGAGGCTTAAGAAGTTTTTACGCTCATACTTCGCTACATCGACCTCATAGGTTATAAGCTTATTTATTACCTGATGTATATGCGATATCTTTTTCTCAACACTCGCTAGCGAGATATTTGTCATATCGCTTCCGTCCTCGATCATATCAACGGCGCTGATGAAGTAGCGATTGACGCTCTTTATCTCGGATGCGGCATACTCGACGTAACCAAGTTCGTAATCTCTTTTAAAGTGCAGTTCGTAGCTGCTCCACTCTTTTTCAATGCTCTGTATTGCGGCTTTTATTCGTGACTTGACCTCAGAGGGGGATATCTGCGCATTTTTTGCTTTATAAAGGGTGCTTGCCAGGGTTCCGTGATATGTCTGAATGATCCTGCTTAGCTCTGTTACCGGCATTAATGAGCCAAAATAGAGTGAATCGAGATTTTTTTTCATAGATTTCAAGTTTAGAGTTCCCATCACACCGACAAAAACCAAGCCGACCGTGATAATTATAAAAATAAAAAGAAGTTTGCTTCTAAGCTTTAGAGTCTCTATGAAATTCACTAAATATCCTTAAAACATTTTTTAACTTTAGCAAACGCCATTCCAAAAATAGATAAAAAGAGTATTAATATTTAAAATAGTGTAATGTTGTAACAATATTATCACAATTATCACATTTTTATTATGTAATTAAAAAAACTTATACTATAATTTGATTATAATAACGCAGAGACATATGTTTATATGGGATGGAATATGGATAAACACACTATTATAATTGTTGAAGATGATGAGATAACGGCCTTAAATCTAAAGTTGTCTCTCCAAAAACACGGCTATGAAATAGTCGGCATGTATGATAATGCAGCGGAAGCAAAAGAGAAGATAGCTTCATACAGACCGGATGTTATTATTATTGACATCTCTCTTCAAGAGAGCAACGACGGGATAGAGCTTGCCAAAACTATCAGACAAAACTATTCAATACCATTTATCTACCTAACATCCTACAGCGACGACGATATCATTTCAGAAGCTATCAAAACCGAGCCATACGGTTACATCGTAAAACCTTTCGACCCGTCATCTCTGCATGCGACCATACAGATGGCGATATTTAAGTTCGAGATGGAAAACAAAAGAAGCGAAGAGGCTCCCGCTCCAAAACTTGATCAAAATAGCGTAGAGAAGCTTCTTTATGCTAAAAGAGAGTCTGACAAACCTATAGTCTCTTTTAGCAACGGCTATCATATGGACATATCTCAGGATGAGATATTCTACAACAATGAGAAGATAAAACTGACAAAAAAAGAGAGAGCCATACTGAGGCTTCTAGTTGCAAAACTTGGACAGACCATCAGCTTTTCACAAGCTATAGATTATGTATGGAAAGAGAACGGAGCAACGGAGAACAGCATTAGAACTCTTGTCTGGAGACTAAGGAATAAACTTCCTACAGATATAATCAAAAATGCGTCTGGGATCGGCTACTACATAGAGAAGTAGCTACCTGATCCTTATGGATTCAATATCACTTTTTATCTTCTTATAAGACTCTTCATAATCAAAATTCTTATCTTCGGCTTTTGCCATCTTCTCTATCTTTGCGCTCTCCTCCTGCACCGACTCAAGCCTGAAATTGCCGCTTGAACCCTTTATGCTGTGTGCAATAAGCGCTATCTGTTTATAGTCTTTTGCTTTTATGGCAGCGTGCAGATCAGGAACCTGTTTTGCCATCTTTTTCAAAAAGAGCTCTATCAGCATCAAAAGCTCATCACCGCTTAGCATCAGCTCCTGACTCAACTTATCGCAGTCAAGTCCCTCTATCGTATCGTGGCAAAAAAGAGCTTCTGAACTCTCAACTGTCTCCTCTGCAACTTTTAAGTAGTTAAAAAAGACCCTCTCAAGCTCTTTTATGACGATCGGTTTTCCCAAGAAAGAGTCAAACCCGCTCTTTAACCCTCTCTCCTTTACCCCTTTTATAACGTTTGCCGTCAAAGCGGATATAGGAGTATGTCTCAATCCTCTCTCTTTCTCATATTTTATGATGTTTTGGACAGCTTCATTTCCATCCATAACGGGCATCTGCTCATCCATCAAGATAAGGTCGTACCTCTTTGTTTTATAAAGATTTACCGCTTCCAAGCCGTTTGCCGCTAGATCATATGTAAGGCCGTATTTATTAAGAAGTATTTTTATAAGCTCCTGATTTGCCTCATTATCCTCAGCTATTAACACATGTCCTTGAAACTTCATCGTCTTCTCTCTTTTATGTATAGAGAAAGAGTCGGGATGAAGCAACTCATCAAAGGTGGTTCTGATCTTTGAGCAGTAAATAGGAAAACAGGCAGAGGATATATGCGAATACTTCTCATACTTGTCGGTAGGGTTGCTTGTGATCGCCACATATTTTTTATCGGAGTTTATGATCCTCTCTTTCATATCACCCTCAACATACTCATCCAAAAAGACAGCTATATCGTAATTGCCATCCAAGTTATCTACCATCTCTATATCCATATTGAACAAATCTGAATATTTTAAAAATGAGTCCGCTTTGTAACCCCTTATCATATCTTTGGAGTAGAAAACGGTCTTTAGCGTCTTTAACTCATCGAGATCACTGAATATCTGACACTCGTAGTTATGTATCTCTACAGGTATCTCTACCCAAAACGTACTCCCCTCTCCAAGCTTTGAGGAGACATGCACGCTTCCGCCCATATGCTCGGCAAGCTGATGACAGATGGAGAGCCCGAGCCCGGTTCCCTCCAGCTCATCTACCTCCCATCTTCCCGCCTGAGTAAATGCCGTAAATATATTTCTAAGATCGTCCCCGGCTATGCCTATGCCGTTGTCGCGCACGCTAACCTTTAATATATTGTTTTTTTTGCATACAGCCTCAACATGTATATGACCGCCTACTTTTGTAAACTTTATAGCGTTACTTAAGAGGTTTGAGAGGATCTGTTTGATCCTTAGCGAGTCCGCATAGAGCTCTTTTGGTATGGTCGGGTCTATAAAAGATGTAACTACTATATCTTTTGCATTTGCAGAGGCGACGAAGAGTTCCAGCGTGTGGCTGATCTCATTGTGAATAGAGAAGATTCTCGGCTCGATCGTAAACTCGCCGCTTCTTAGTTTTGTAAAGTCCAAAATATCATTGATTATGCTTAAGAGGTTCTCACCGCTGTTTAAAATTATCTCAAGATATTTTCTATGCTGCTTTGAGAGGTCCTGCTCGATCAGAAGATTAACGAATCCTAAAATGGCATTTAGCGGAGTCCTTATCTCATGCGACATATTTGAGAGGAAGTAATCTTTTGCCTGAGAAGCCTTTTGCGCCTCAAGTCTGGCATCTATAAGCGTTGTAACATCATTTCCTATCGATATATACTCAATAGAGTTGTCGTACGGGTCTATGATCTTGACGACTGTAACGTCTATATAGAAGTAGCCCCCGTTCTTTTTGTTGTTCTTTATCGTACCTTTAAATATACCCGCATTTTCAAGCTGGAACCACATGTCCTCAAAATACTCCTCAGGCATATCCTCATGTCTTGTCATATTGTGCTTGCTGCCCATAAGCTCATCGATGCCGTAGCCGCTTAGCTTTGAGTATTTATCATTTACATATGTGATTATGCCGTTTTGGTCGGTCTTGGAGATGATCGCACTCTCATCAAGCGCTTTTTGATACTCATTTAAGAGCTTTACGTGTCTGTCTATCTCCTGCTCTTTTTCAAAAATAGTATCTGAGTAATATTTCAATATGCTCTGAAAGTTTTTGTCAAAAATATATGTCAACTCGTCAAAAAGCTCTTTGGAGTTGATATTTGCATCAAAGGTAAAATCTACGACCGCTCTTTTGAAATGGCTGCATATTTCAAAGAGCTCATCTGCTCTGATATCTTTATCTTTTAGATACAAAAGGAGCTTCTGCATGATCGGGCAGTTTCCTATTTTAACACTGCCGGCAATTACGCCCATGAAGTAGTCGAAGACGCCCCCGCCATACTCCTCTAAAAATAGATTCTTATCTATATCATGCAGTTTAAGCAACTTCTGCAAAGAGTCGTAAGAGGTCCAGCTTAAAAGCACGCTCTCTTTCGAGCCAACTAAAACATTTTGGTTTTTAACAAGATTTTGTAGTTCTTTTTCCATTCTATTTTACTTTTCCTACATTATAAAATATGATATAAGCATAATTGCAAATACCTTTATCAGCGATATCAGTGTTGTTCCTATTATGTTTCCGATCTGGCAGCTCGTACAAGAGGTAAACTTTTTACCTTCATACTGGGCATAAAAGAAATATATAATATTTAAAATTATGGTAGTAAGAAACAGATACTTTTGATAGTCCCACAGCTCCTGTGAGCTCTCCTCGGAGAGAAACAGTGAAACAGCAGCCAAAGCCAACATCACTACAGTTACAACATTAACGGCTTTAGTGATGTAGTCCCTGTTGAATGTTGTAGGACAAGCCTCTGAAATTGCAATATCGCTTCCAAAATCGAGTTTTTTTTCAAAGAGCTTCTTCTCTTCCTTATTTAACTTGTTGAAAAAACTTGACCCAAAAGTATAGTCGATTTTTCTCTGAAGTAAAATACTAAAAGCTCCGTCTGCCTTTAGGGAGTGCTGATTTGCCTCCCTGTCCTGATAAACAACGCTTATATGCTCATACCTCGTTACATTTGCGCTTAGTCCCGGAAAATATGCCGTCCTCTCCTGGGTCGTAACTCTTCCGCTGTTGCTTATGATCCTTGGATTTATCAGCTCTAAAAACTCTCCGTCAGCTTTTTTAACGACGACGACATTATAGTAACTGCCGATCTGAAACGCTGCTAGACCATCTAAAGAGTTTGCTTCGATTGTATCTTTTAGGTCTTCGATCAGAGAGAATAGCTCTTCATTGAAAACTCTGACATCTGTTGCGTACTGTACACTTGGAGGAGTCGGGTAGGTAATTATCTCTTTTATCATAAGGCGCCTTGCTTGGGTATCAGATCTAAACAGGCAAAGAGCATTAAGTTCGTCCGCTCTTTGCTTTTGAGAAGTTAGTGACTTTTTCTTACCACTATTAACATTTTTATGTTGATGATTATAAATCTGATAAACTGCCAGATCTTACATGTTCTTAATTTTATGGCAAATTTTCCAGGTGTCATCGTCGTGAAATTTTTGCCGTATGCCTTAATGTTGTGTTCTGCTTTCTTTTCCATTTATATGTCTCCTTTGATATCTATTCGGGAATCATTGTCCAGCCGGCTTTTAGCTTGGCTTTCCAGATGAAGAGGTGGTGAAGGATATGTTTGATCCAGTGACCGGCAAGACCTATCTCTCCAAACGTATAATCAACATCACGTCCTGTTCCCGGGTATTTCTCAAAGTCGGGAACAACAGGATAGATGGTCATCGCAGCGGCAGTTCCGTCAAATATGCCTTTTCCTGCCGAAGCAACGCAGGCAGCACCCATATGAGCCATAGAAGCTTCATGCAGAGGAGCACTCTCTCCCTTTAAAATTCTGTCGCAGATGCTGTGAGCCACAGCTTTTCCGATAATGCCAGATGGCATACCCGTTCTTGGAGGAGTAGGAGTGATAGGAGTTCCGTTTGGTGAACTCATAGGCTTGGATATAGGGTGCGGAGGTGCGAACGCTATACCGCAGGCAAACATATTTGAGTAAGTCGGGTTTTGGTAAGTCTTTGGCCAGTCGCTTGCTTTCCAGTTCTCATATAAACCCGCAGAGTAGTTGGCATCGACTTTCATAAAGCCGTTTGGAGCAAAAACAGTATCTGTAATATCTGAGCCATCCTTCGCGTAAGCCTTAAGACCCACACCCGCAAAAGGAGGTATCAGCATCGAGAAGTCAAACTCCTCTTCGCCCATTGAACCGTCAAGCAGCTCATAGTGAACCTTGCCTTTTTCTACTTTGTTTACATGGGCACCGATAATCCAGTCAACGTCTCTTTCAGTAAACAGGGACTCTGCAAAGATCTTTGAACTGACCGCAAATCCCATACTCTTCATATGTAATCCGCCGACTCCGAAGTCACCTAAAAAAGACTCGTTTGATATCCACTTTATATCTGCCATATCACGGACACCGGCTTTTTTAAGTTCATGCTCGATATTGAAAATATACTCAAAAGCAGCGCCTTGACAGGTACACATACCGTGACCGGTTCCTATTAAAAACTTTTGACGCTCGCCCTGTTTCATCTTCTGGATGCACTTTTGAAACTCCTCATTTGCATGAACAGCGTGGTCTGCAGTACAAACAGAAACCGTAAACTCACCTAGGCCGTTCGCATCGCCAAGGCCAGGAGTGGCTCCAAAATTTAGTTTTGGACCTGTTGCGTTGATCAGGTAGTCGTACGCTACATTCTCAACTTCGCCTTCGCGTCCTGCGAGAGTGTACTCGATTGTCACGAAGGGCTTATCGCTTGACTCTGAGCCCTCCGGATTTATTGAGACGGCCTTTGCCTGTTTATAATTGATGCCCGCTTTTGCATAAACAGGAGCCAGATCAAAAGTGACCTCCTCCTTGCTCATCTCACCGACACCGACCCAGATGTTTGATGGGATCCAGTTCCATTTTGAATTTGGGGTCACAACGACCACCTCATGAGCAGATCCTAACCATTTTGCAGCAAAGGTAGCAGCAGTGTGACCTGAAACTCCTCCGCCAAGAACAACTAATCTAGCCATTATAATAGATCCTTTGTATTGTGTTTTAGTATAAAACCTGTCACAATAGTATCCTAAAACTGTAAAGAGAGTCTTTACAATTTATTATAATTAGCCTTTTACGATTTTACTTACGATCTCATAGACATTCTTCGAGAGAGAGGGTTCTAAGAGAATTCTCTCCAACTCAGTTTTCATCAACTTTTTATTGGCTCTGTTCATTTTTTTATATATCTTAAAAGCACCTGCAAGTCCAGATGCCATCTGAGGATTTATCTTGTCGATATCTATTATTCTATCTGCCACAAATTTATAGCCGTAGCCATCTTTTGCATGAAAGTGTTTATAGTTCCTCGCAAAGACACCGATGAGCGAGCGGACAAGATTTGGAACCAGCTCATTGTAAGCAGGGTCATTTTGAAGCGCCATTACGCGATCGAGCGTTCCCTCTCTGTGCGATGCCGCCAAAATAGAGAAATACTTGTTCATAACAAGCGTATCTCTGTTGTATTTTTTGTAAAAATGCCCAAGCGCAATAGTCGATAACTCAGGTGATGTGTTTTCTAAAACATCAAGAGCAGCTATCCTGTCAGTCATTGTCACAGAGCTGTTGTACTGTGCATTTGCAACCGCAACAGCTTCATCACTCTCCAAGGCGGAGAGAAGTTTAAGTGCACGGTTTTTTATAGCTCTCTTGCCGATGCTAAGAGAGTCGAGCTCTTTTGAGTCCGGAGTATGATTTTGACTGTAAATAGAAAAAAGTTTATCTTTAAATGTTAAGGCAAGATGCTTCTGCAGCTTCTCTTTTGCAGCGTAAATAGAGTCAAAATCGACAACCTCCTGTCTCTGCATTATCGCACTCACGCTTGGCAGCTCCATAAGAAGCGATTTAAATGAGAGGTCAAGTTTATCCTCCTCTAAAATGTGCCCAAAAGCGCTTACAAACTCCTCATCTATCTCTTTGCCCTTCATCATGTTCTCAATGCACTGAAGTCCGAAAGACTGCGCAGATTCATATCTTACATAACTGTTGGTGTCATGCTTCATCAAAAATGCGTAGTCGTTATGCGACTGCTCAACTATTATCGGTGCGGAAAAATCTCTGTTTATAGAGAGAGTAGGTTTTTTCTCTGCTCTAAATACAAACTCCTCTCTCTCTTGAGTGACTATAAGCGTTCTAGCTTCTATCTCTTGGCCGTTATCATCCAAAAGAGCCATTTTCAGAGGAAAAAAGTACGGCTTCTGCTCACTGCCATCAACTGCCCTTGGAACCTTCTGGGTCAAGACAAGAGTATATTTTTTATCCTCAAACTTCTCATCAACCTGCAGCTTCGGCGTTCCTGACTGATGGTACCACCTTTTAAACTGCTCAAGATCGATACCGCCCGCTTTGCCCATTGCCCATAAAAAATCATCTGTCCTGACCGCTTGTCCGTCAAATGCATCAAAATATAAATCCATTGCCTTGCGGTACTTCTGTTCTCCTAAAAGAGTGTGCAGCATGCGGATAACCTCAGCACCCTTTTCGTAAACCGTAGCCGTGTAGAAGTTGTTTATAGCCATGTAAGAGTCGGGCTGAATAGGGTGCGCCGTCGGGGAAGCGTCCTCCACAAATTGTCTCTCTCTTAGGGCATCTACATCTTCGATGCGCTGTACCTCTTTTGAGTTTAGATCAGCCGAGAAACACTGGTCGCGAAAGACGGTCAGCCCCTCTTTAAGTGTGAGTTGAAACCAGTCTCTGCATGTAATGCGATTTCCCGTCCAGTTATGAAAATACTCATGCGCAATAACGCTCTGAATACCCATAAAGTTCGCATCCGTTGCCGTGTCTTCGTCTGCAAGTACATAAGCGGAGTTGAAGATGTTTAGTCCCTTGTTCTCCATCGCTCCCATGTTAAAGCTATCAACTGCGACTATGTTATAAAGGTCAAGATCATACTCGCGTCCGTAAACCTCTTCATCCCACTTCATCGCATCTTTTAGCGACTTCATGGCATGTTTGCACTTAGACTCGTTACCTCTGTCAGTGTAGATATATAGTCTTACATACTTGCCGCTCTTTGTAACGAATTTGTCCTGCACGACTCCAAGATCTCCCGCAACGAGTGCGAAAAGATAAGACGGTTTTGGATGCGGGTCGAACCATGTAGCCCCGTGTCTGCCGTCATCGAGCTTAAAGTTCGACTCTTTGTTGCCGTTACTTAGCAAAACAGGATAGCGCTCCCTGTTTGCCACAAGCGTTGTTTTAAATATTGCCATAACGTCAGGACGGTCTATGTATGGGGTAATGCGTCTAAATCCCTCAGGCTCATTTTGTGTACAGAATATCTTTCCGGACTTGTAAAGCCCCTCTAGCTCGCTGTTTAACTGAGGATATATCTTGTTAATGATAATAAGTTTAAATGCATCCCCCACATTCAAGACCCTCAAATGCTCCTCTTCTATGACATATCTCTCCTCTGAGAGCTTCTCATCATCAAGATATATCTCCAAGAGTTCAAGCTCTATGCTGTCTAACACCAAATCCTTCGCACTCGCATCCACTCTCTCTATGCTCATAAGATTTGTAACCTGCGTATGCTCTTCGTAAAGTTCAAATACCAGATCGCAGGTTTTAATAGTAAACTGGGGTGCTTTATAATCTTTTAGATAGATAGTCTCTGCTTTGCTCATAAATTCTCTTCTTTTTATTTGTCACGCTAAATGAGCAAAGCCCATTTAACTACGCTAGCCGCTGTGGCACTAAAGCTTGTCGCATAAAGCGACAGATAACTTCTTGCAGAACTGCAGGAAGTTTAATTTTTTTATAATAATAGCATAAGAGAGTTATAGTAAAATTACATCCATAAACTAAAAAGGCGGCATAGTGAGCATCTACAGAGAGTATGACATCAGGGGTATCTACGAGAAAGAGTTAAACGAGCAGAGCGTTGTACGCATAGGCTACGCGCTTGCTTCAAAGATCAAAGGCGAGTATGTGGCTGTCGGTTATGATGCCAGAAGCCACTCCCCTATTCTCTTTGAGTATCTTGTTCATGGACTAAATGCAGGCGGCAAAAAGATTCTGGACATGGGGCTTGTACCTACTCCCGTAAACTACTTTACAAACTATCAAGAGTGGAGTGGCATCACTCCCTCTGCTTCTGTTATGATCACAGGCTCACACAATCCAAGCGAATACAACGGTTTTAAGATAACCATAAACAAAGCGCCTTTTTTCGGCGAAGATATCTATGCTCTGGGTCGCGAGTGTGAAGCGATGGAGTTTCCAGAAGCTGCTCAAAGAGAAGTAACAAAGATAGATGCTGTTACAAGATATGTGGACTTTCTTATCAGCGAATTTTCCCACCTCAAAGAGATGCCATCGCGCATTGTCTATGACTGCGGAAACGGTGTTGCAGGTGTTGTAACCGAAAAGATTTTTGAGACTTTAAGACTAAACACGAAAGGTCTATACACAGACCCTGACGGCACTTTTCCAAACCACCATCCAGACCCCTCAGACGAGCATAACCTTGAAGATGTAAAAAAACTTCTAGAAGCCGAGGGCGACATAGCTTTTGCATACGACGGAGATGCCGACAGAATCGCCGTGCTAACGCACAAGAACAACATCAAAGGCGACATGATGGCGCTTCTCTTTTCCATGAAGATGGAGAAACCGACAGTAGTCGGCGAAGTAAAGTGTTCACAGGTGATGTACGACGAGTTAGCCAAACGCGGTGCTAAAGCTGTGATGTACAAAACGGGTCACTCGAACATTAAGGTAAAGATGAAAGAAGTAGATGCTGATCTTGCCTGCGAAGTAAGCGGACATATATTTTTCAAAGACCGTTATTTCGGTTACGATGACGCTATCTACGCAACTCTTAGAATGCTCGAGCTCCTCCATGACGGGGTCGACCTCGACGCTGAGCTTGAAAAACTTCCAAAGGTCTTCTCGACCGAGGAGATAAAGGTACACACAACCGAGAGCGAGAAGTTTAAGATCATCGCCAAGGTAAAAGAGCTTCTCAAAAACCCTCCGGCATCGTTTCCTTCCATCAAAGACATCATCGACGTTGACGGCGTACGCATAAACTTTGAACACGGATGGGGACTTGTAAGAGCTAGTAACACCACCCCGGTTCTTGTCACCCGCTTTGAATCGACTTCGCAAGAAGAGGCAAAACTCTACGAAAAAGAGATCAACGATCTTATACAAAACGCAAAGGACTCCCTATGAAAACCCACACACTTTTAATGCCGCTTGATATGCACCTGCATCTTCGCGACGGAGTGATGCTTGAAAATGTCGCTCCTCTCAGTGCTTACAGCTTCAGCGGTGCGCTGGTCATGCCAAACCTCGTTCCCCCAGTCACGACCCTTGAAGATGTAAAAGCTTATAAAGAGCGCATAATCGCAGCAGTTCCAAATGACTACTTTGAGCCGTATATGACACTCTTTTATAAGAACTACGATAAAAGATTTCTCTCAGAGGTAAAAGAGCATATTACGGCTATCAAGCTCTACCCTGCGGGAATTACCACAAACTCTGAGGGAGGGGTCTCCTCGTTTGACATAGAGGAGATGCGCGAGACGCTGGAGGCTATGAGCATACTTGGCATCCCCCTTTGCGTACACGGCGAGACTGACGGTTTTGTGATGGACAGAGAAGCTGAGTTTATGAACATCTACGATCTTCTTGCTACAAACTTCCCGGACCTCAAGATCATAATGGAGCATATTACGACAAAAGAGGCTGTTGCAATGCTTGATAAGCATAAAAACCTCTACGCTACCATCACGGTTCACCATCTTCTTTTAACGCTTGATGACGTGGTGGGCGGGATGATGATGCCGCATAACTTCTGCAAACCTATCGCAAAAAGACCGGAGGATCTGGACGCGCTGCTTAGCGTTGCTCTTGAAGCGCATCCAAAAGTGATGTTCGGCTCCGACTCGGCACCACACTCAAAAGAGAAAAAGGAGTGCTCGGGTTGTGCGGCAGGAGTCTTTAGCGCACCGATAGCACTTCAGCTTCTGTGCGAGATATTTGAGCAGTATGACAAATTAGAGAACCTTCAAGCCTTTGTAAGCGACAATGCGCAGAACATCTACGGCATCTGCCCCGAGTTTAAAGAGGTGGTTTTGGAGAAACGCCCTTTTGTCATACCTGATAACTATAACGGCGTTGTACCCATGTATGCGGGAAAAATCATAAACTGGGCGATAGAGAGCATTGAATAAGATACTGCTGCTTGAAGACGATATCCTATTTGCAGACACCATTATAGACCTTCTGCAGGATGCCGACTATGAGGTGACACACGTCACGAACGGACAGAGTGCCATAGATATGACATATGCGCACAAGTTCGACCTCTATCTTTTGGACGTTAATGTGCCAATAGTCGACGGCATGACGCTCCTAAAAGAGCTAAGAGACTCTGACGACAAAACTCCTGCCATGTTTTTGACTTCACATAAAAACAAAGAGATGCTCAAACAGGGTTTTTTGAGCGGTGCGGATGACTACATGACCAAACCTTTCGATGCTGATGAGATGCTTCTGCGCATTGGCGCTATTTTAAAAAGAGCCAACAGCATCTCTATGGACTCCAACGAACTTCTTTACCATGACACCATCCACAGACGGATTCTATACAAGAACAAAGAGCTTGACCTCTCCAAAAAAGAGTATGAACTTCTTCTTCTGCTAATGAGACATATAAACAACACCGTTCCAAAAGAGATGATCCTCGATGAGCTTTGGAGCAGCAGCGAAGGCGGAAGTGACGGCGCGATACGCGTCTATATAGCACGCATAAAACAGCTTATCCCTGAGATGAACATAGAGAACGTAAGAGGCATAGGGTACAAACTTGTTTCGTAATCTGCGCCTTAGCGTCTTCATCTACTATATATTGACCGTTTCCGCACTTATGGGCATTTTATACTACTTTACCGCCGTTGCAGAAGTAGAGAACACTGCTTTGCTAATCTTTACCCTGCTGGGTCTTGCTATCTTTGCCGGAGCCATCATCTCAAAACTCTCGATCGACCCGCTTTTTGAGCATGTTACCAACCTTCAAAACCTCTCGACCGAAACGCTCCATGAGCTAAATCTTCCCATAAGCACCATAAAGACAAATATTCATATGCTCAAAAAGAACCTTGAGAGCGAAAAGGATTTTAAGCGCCTCGCCAGAGTAGAGAGTGCGTGCGAAATGCGGCAGCAGAGATACAACGAACTTGATTATATGATAAAACTTCAAAGCTCGAATATCACATACGAAGAGTTTGAGCTTAGCGAACTTGTAAAAAACAGGGTAGAGTTCTTAGGACGCATCTATCCGCACATGGAGTTTGAGCTTCAGCTATCTCCTCACGTTATAAAAAATGATAAAATAGGCTTATCAAAAGTAATTGACAATCTTATAGACAATGCAGTAAAATATTCACGGGATATTCACAAAATAAGTATAAGATTACACGATCACTCTCTTTACATAGAAGATCACGGTTGCGGAATGGACGAAGTAGAACTCATAAAGATTTTTGACAAATACTACCAGAGCAACAAAAATATGAAAGGTTTTGGCATAGGGCTTAGCATGGTGAAAAGATTTTGCGATGCTAACGCGATCACGCTGAACTTTAAATCCAAACCGAATGTCGGAACGACGGTTATTTTAAAATTTAAGGAAGATTAGTGGAAGAAAATATTTTAGCATATGCAGAAGTAGCGCTTGATTACGGGGTCATGGGGCTTTTAATACTTATGAGCATCGTTACTCTTTGGCTATTCATTGAGAGAATGATGTTCTATGCGACTGTAGATGTGCAAAAGTATGACCATAGAGACACTCTGGAGATGGAGCTGACAGACAATATAAGCGTTATAAGCGCTATCGGCTCAAATGCTCCATATGTCGGGCTTTTAGGAACGGTCATAGGCATTATGCTCACATTCTACACAATGGGCGATGTAGGTGCGATCGATGCAAAAAAGATCATGGTTGGACTCGCAATGGCACTAAAAGCTACCGCCATGGGGCTTATCGTAGCTATGCCTGCGATCGTCGCATATACTATCTTGCTTCGCAAAGTGGAGAAGATACTTACGGTGTATGACGTTATAGAAGATAAAAAAGCAAGCATCTAAATATGGCAAAGTGCAAAAAGATCAGAAAAAGGTTTGATGAGATAAACGTCATCCCCTTTATCGACATCATGCTCGTTCTTCTAGTCATGGTTCTTACAACCGCTACATTTGTAAATCAGAGCATAATCCCCATAGAGCTTCCCGAAGCAAAGGCGGCCGCAAAAGAGAGTGCGCAAAAAGAGGTCACCGTATACGTAAATGCCAAGGGTGAGCTCTTTATAGAAAAAGAGAAGGTTGACCTTAAAACTCTAGAACTAAGACTCTCAAAACTCTCAAAAGAGCAGACGGTCGTTCTTAGAAGCGACAAAGAGTCAAGATTTCAAGACTTTGTAAGCGTGATGGATATACTAAAACGCCTCAATCATGAACAGCTCTACATAGTTACAAAAGAGGGTCAATAAGCTTTTTCAAGCAGCTTGAACCGCTTGGTCTGGTTGCTATCGTCTTGGGAGATTTTCTCCCTCTTATCAAATGACTCCGAACTCTTTACATCCGTGCTAAAGAGCTTTGTCTCAACACTTTCAACTTCGTGAAAAAGTGAAGTGGCTATAAAAAAGAGCACCATGATCACGACCACGCTGACATATAGAAGTATATAGTTTTTGATGTGACCTGTTTCAAAAGGGTTTTGCATTAAATCTCCGGCAGTTCTTGTGACACAATAATGACAAATTTTTATCTATTTTAAAGAAGCTTATTATATCATACGTACTATTTCTAATTAAAAAGAAGCGCACAGATGCAAAAAATATTCTACATCTTGATATTTTTCTTCATAACTCTCAGTGAAGCTTCTTCATCACAACAAGCACTGGATCTCTCCCAAAAAAACAGAAACATAGGCAAAAGTCTCCTTTACTTTGAAGACAAAAGTGCGAAGATGGATTTTGAGCAGATAAAAGATCTGCCGCAAGATGCTTTTAAACCTCTAAACAGAGATGTCGACAGCCAGCTCTTTACCACATCTGCATTTTGGTACAAATTTGATGTTCACAACAAAGAGACAACTCCCATAAAGAGATTGATCGTCATCGGTATTCCATGGATTGACAGTGTAAAAGTACATATAGAGAGTAAGAACGCAAAGCTCTGGGTATATGAGGGCGGAGACACTTTTGCCTATAAAAACAGAGCCATAGACCATGTCAATACAAATTTTGAGCATGAGTTTGAGAGCGGATACTCAAGCGTTTATGTGCAGATAAAGACTCTTGATCCATTTATTGTTCCCATCTCAGTTATGGATAGCTCGGAGTTTTTACAAGAAGAGATCAGCCACTCGAACTACACGGGTTTTGTATATGGGATCATAATGGCGATGCTGCTTTATAACCTGATTCTCTTTTTTAACATAAAAATAGCATATTACGGTTTCTACGTTCTATACCTGGGGCTTTTTTTGGTTATGAACGCATCTTATAACTGCTACACCTTCAAGCTGTTCTTTTATGACTATCCGACTCTTCAAAACTGGTTTGAATCGACATTTATATATCTGTTCTCCATAGGCGGGATACTCTTTGCGCAATCATTTTTAAATCTCAAAAACTCATTTCCAAGACTCAATTTAGTAACAAACTATCTTCTTCTCTTTTACGTCGCCATTATGCTAGTTACCTTTTTTATAGGGTACAGATACCACGTCGCATTTGCAATAGGTCTGACAGTGCTCTTTAGCCTCTATGTGTTTGGTATAGCCATCTACTCCATCTTAAAGGGCAATCACTACGCAAGGCTCTTCTTGCTCGCTATTACCGCAGGACTGCTTGGAACTTTGGTTACCGCCCTTACCGTCATGGCGCTGATACCATATACGGATATGGGACTTCATGCAGTCGATTATGGTATGATTATCGATACGATTTTGCTCTCCTTTGCTTTGGCAGACAGATTTAAAGCTACGCAAGAGGAGAAGCTGCTTGCTGAAGGCAGGACTCAAAAGGCGCTGGCGGCAAAAAAGGCAAAAGAGGAGTTCCTCTCAAACATGAGCCATGAGATAAGAACTCCCATGAATGCAATACTTGGATTTATCAATCTTCTAAAAAAGAACATAAAAGATGAAAAGAACCTATCTTACCTCAATATCATCCTCTCAAATTCAAAAACGCTTATGCATGTAATAGATGATATTTTAGACCTCTCAACCATAGAGAGCGGCAAACTTGTAATAAACAAGCACTTTTTCCATCCACAAAAAGAGCTGGAGTATGTAAGCAAACTTTTTGAGCCGACCGCAAAAGAGAGATCAATCGAGCTTGTCTCAAACATAGACCCCGACATTCCATACTGCCTAGAGGGCGATCTGTTGAGAATAAAACAGATAATATTTAACTTTTTAAGCAATGCCTTTAAGTTCACTCCCCAAGACAAAAAAATATTTGTAGACATTACCTACAAAGACTCAAACCTTATAGTTTCTGTAAAAGACGAGGGGATCGGCATACCTCTTGATGCTCAAAAGAGAATATTCGGTGCCTTTGAACAAGCCGGCTACAGAAGCGGTGAAAAATATGGCGGCACTGGACTTGGGCTCTCCATCTCCTTAAAACTGGCCCACCTTATGGGCGGCGACATCTCGCTCTTTAGCAAAGAGGGGCAAGGGAGCACTTTTCCCCTCTCTCTTCCTCTTGAGAACTGCGAATCAGGAGAGATAGAGCAACTAAAAGAAGAAGAGTCTGAGCCTGCGGAAGATTTTGATTTCTCCAACCTATCCGGAAATATTTTAGTAGCAGAAGATAACAAAATGAACCAGATGCTTATGGAGATACTGCTTCAAGAGTACTCTTTGAAACCGACCATTGCCGAAGACGGCTTGGAAGCTTTAAAGCTATTCAACTCATCAAAGTTCGATCTTATCCTGATGGATGAGAGTATGCCAAACATGACGGGAGTAGAGGCGATATACAAGATACGTGAGCATGAGAGCAAAAACGCTCTTAAACCAACCCCTATTGTAGCCCTTACAGCAAACGTAATGGAAGAGGACAGAGAAAAGTTCTTTGAAGCGGGAGCAGATGACTTCATAGCAAAACCTATAGACATGGCAGAGCTCAACAGAGTTTTAAAACGTTTCCTCTCGTAAATGTGTATAAAAAAATAAACCTGAAAAAGATAATTTACATAACGTTGGGGACAAAGCGCCTGTTGTACACGCAATAGGGACCGACTTGAACGATGTAGAGATAGGCGGCGCAAAAGACAGGATACAGCTGCTTATAACAGTGCCTTCGCTAGATACGGACACTTGTGCGGCAGAGACAAGAAGATTTAACGAGGACGTAAACAACTTAGATATCTGCGAGACAACGGTTGTCTCTATGGACCTTCCGTTTGCTTCCGAGCGTTTTTGTACCACAAGCGGCATCGAAAACCTCTCAGTTGCGAGCGATTATATCGACAAAGAG
>OBLN01000247.1_pt1 | contig 19761 bp, 17 predicted proteins | sample 1519301 | NCBI WGS metagenome assembly OBLN01 (sample SAMEA2452533, study PRJEB22499) | sediment metagenome | reverse complement strand
CCTGATGATCTGCATGTGGATGACCTGTTGGAAGAGATCCACCGACAACGTAATCTTGCCAATAAAAATTTCACTGATTCGGAAAAAGCCCTGCTGGCAGTCCAGAAGAAAGAAGCAGAGCTTGACAACCAGCTTGAAAAGATAGAGGTCGAGCGGGAAAAAATTCTGGATCAGGCTCATACCCAGGCTGAAGAAGAGCTGGAAGCCTTGCGCGACCAGGTGAGGGAGTTGCAAAAGGCCATCAGACGTTTGCGCAGTGAACCTGAACGCAAGGTTGAGTTGGCAGAAGTCGAGGAAAAGTTGGTTGAATTGGAGCAAATCCAAACAGAAAAACAGCTCCATCGACGTAAACAAACCCGCCTGCCCCATAAACCCACCGGTCCAATCCAGGTTGGGCAAAAAGTAAAGATAAAAAAATTGGGAATTGAAGGAATAGTCACCGCCATCGAAGGAGAACAATTTGAAGTCCAGGCGGGCGCAATTAGATTGCGACTATTTCCTCAGGATGTAACCAGGAAAGGCGTTGTTTACGAAAACGCGGTTCCAGAAGAAAAACAAAACGAGAAAAAGGGACGCATAACCCTTCCGACTATTTCCGGAGTTCCGATGGAGTTGGATTTGCGGGGTCTGCGTGTTGAAGACGCATTGGACAAGCTTGACCGCTATCTGTTGAAGACACCTTGGACAAGCTTGACCGCTATCTGGAGCAGTCCTACAGTTCTGGTTTACCTTTTGGTCGCATCATCCACGGCAAGGGCACAGGCGCTTTACGCGAAACCGTCAGGGAAACATTGCGTCATTCTTCTTATGTTCAACGTTGGGAAAGAGGCGGGGAGAACGAAGGCGGAGATGGTGTCAGCGTGGTGTTTTTCCACAGTTCGCTTTAAAAAAAGATTGCCACTAATCCGCTCCCTTATTACTGGCAATCCTTCTGCAGCGGTCCCCTGTTAACGCCGCCAATGATCCTACAATTGTTTCACAAATATAGCACAAACTTGTAATAATTACAAATTATTCACATAATTGAGTAATTTCCATCACTTTTTCGCAATTATGCTATCTCTTTTTTGAAAAAAACTCATTTTGGTTGAATACTCAACCAACGTTGAAAACCCTTGACGGTAAATGGCTTCGTGATAAACTAATTGTTGCGTTACCCAAACGCTAACAAATATGTTACAACCATCCACCATCCCAATTCCTTAAGTTGCATCGCAAACCTGACCAGGTTTTCGATTGCCTGGGTCTGCGCACCTTAACAAGAAAGGAAAAGGGATGTTCCATTTAACAAAAATCAATCAATGCTGTCACGTATTCGATACCGAGCGCAACTGTTTCATCAGGAGTTCGGCCAAAAACCTTCACAAAGCCCTCGGACCTGCGAGCGCAAATCTAACCCGCAGGCAAATGCTATCAAACGCCACCTGGCATGTTTGCCAGGATCCCCACTGTAAAGTAAGGCAATGTAAAAGCAAACATTACATTGCCAGGCAGAATTAATTCAACCCAGCAAGCGCAGACCTGAGCTGGAAAAAACAAAGCCCCTCCAAGTTTGGAGGGGCTTTCTCTATGCCGAAGGTGGGAATCGAACCCACATACCCGAGGGTACACGATTTTGAGTCGTGCGCGTCTGCCTGTTCCGCCACTTCGGCGAGTTCACAAAGTATACACGCATTTCTGTCTACCAGTCAAGATTTTCTCAGATGAACATTGGCGATATAACCTCGGATTGCAGGGGCAAAAGTGAAGCGCCATTTTAAAATTCTTTATCTTGTCATCCTGAGCGTAGCGAAGGATCTTCTCAGTAGACCGGGAGAAGAAAAACTCTTCATAAAAAATAGATTTGATAAATGATTTTCGTCTTCGCGAGGAGCAACACGACTAAGCAATCTCATCTTGTCATTTGTCTTTGCGAGGAGCAACGCGACGAAGCAATCTCCGCTAATCCTCCTTCACCTCTCTATGCACAGATTGATTCTCGCCGTTCGAATGTGCTATACTTTTTAGGGGGAAATAAGCTAGTTGCTTGTTTCCAAATAATAAAAACCATCCGGCTTTAAGCCGGTTTATCTTGTAAGAATAGGAATAATAATGAAAAATAAAAAACTAAAAATCATCCCCCTCGGTGGTCTGGGTGAGGTCGGTAAAAATATGACTGTCTATGAATATGACCACCAGATCCTGATCGTTGACGCTGGAATGATGTTTCCAGACAGTGACATGATCGGAATCGACTACATCATCCCTGACTTTGAATACATCAAAGATCGTGCAGACCAGGTCATTGGGATTGTTGTCACCCATGGTCACGAAGACCATACTGGTGCCATTGGTCATCTACTTGAATATGTTGACGCGCCTGTCTATGCCACCCCCCTTAATAATGGGCTGGTCAAAAACAAACTTGCCCGCCGCAATCTTGGCAAGGAAGCCAAACTGATCGACGTTCATGCTGGCGAATCTGTTCAGATTGGTCCGTTCAAGGTGGAGTTCTTCCATGTCTGCCATTCCGTTCCGGATGGTGTCGGGTTGGGGATAGACACGCCAGCCGGACTGATTGTTCATACTGGTGACTACAAATTTGACCACACCCCCGTAGATGGGCTGCCGACTGACTACGGCAAACTTGCCGAATTGGGAGGTCGTGGTGTGCTCGCTTTGCTTGCCGATTCTACCAACGCCGAACAGGCTGGTTGGACGCCATCAGAACGGGTAATCGACGCTGCCTTTGATCGTGTTTTTAACCAGGCTAAGGGTCGCATCATTATTGCCACTTTTGCCAGCTTGATCTCTCGCATGCAGCAGGTGCTCGATACTGCCAAACGCCATGACCGGAAGGTCTGTTTCATCGGCTTAAGCATGGTTGAAAATGCCCGTATTGCCAAAGAATTGGGCTACCTCCAATATGAGGAAAGCCAGGTGGTCGGGATCGAAGCTGCGCTTTCAATGCCTGTAAGCAAGGTCGTTTTATTAGTGACCGGCTCCCAGGGTGAACCCACTTCGATTTTGGGGCGCCTGTCAAATGGCACCAACCGCCAATTTTCCATCCAGGAAGGTGATACGGTTGTGCTTTCCTCCTCTCCAATCCCGGGGAATGAAGAAGGTATCTATCGCGCTATCAATCGCTTGATGGAACAAGGCGCAGAAGTGATCTATTCGGACATCGAAGACGTACACGTCTCCGGGCACGCCAGCCAGGAAGAGATGAAACTCTTATTACACCTGGTGCGCCCGCGTTATCTTATCCCTATCCATGGCGAAACCCGCATGCTTCGCCGGCACAAACGATTGGCGATGGAAATTGGGATGGACGAACAGCAAATTGCATTGGTGGAAAATGGTCGTGTGATCGAGCTGCGCCACGGTGAGCTTAAATTGGGAGAGCGCATCCCTGGTGGCTACGTATTTGTTGATGGCACTGGTGTTGGTGATATAGACCGCAGCACCATGCGCGATCGCGCGCTGCTAAGCCAGGATGGCGTTGTCCTTATCAATTTATTCCTTGATAAAGGGAATGGCACCTATAAAGATCTCGAGATCCTTTCCCGTGGTTTCATCGCTCAGGATGAAACCACCGAGTTGTTTGATGAACTGCGCAAACGCATTCATCGTCTTACGCTTTCGCCTGCCAAGAATATGCAGAGAGAAATCCAGGGGTTGGTCACTTCGTATATAAACGAAGAAACCAAACGCCGTCCATTTATCTTTGTCGCCGTATCGAAAGTATAAAAGACCCGCTTCTTGGAATTGTGATGTTTCGTACGGGCGGGTTTGGAACCCGCCCTACATTTTTGTTCACCAAGGTCACAATCCTTTTGCTATAATCAACAACACTTCAATCTAAGGAACCAAACATGCAAAAGATCAGAGCCGTCTTCACCGACATCGACAACACCCTAACGGATCCTCAAACCCACAAAATACCATCAAGTGCCGTCCAGGCCATTCAATTAGCCCGCAAAAACGGCATCAAAGTATTCGCTGCTACTGGTCGAAATCTGACCGCCAACGGCGCGGGTCCTGTTGAAAACATGGAATTTGACGGCTATGTGACCGTGAACGGTCAATATTGTTATCTGCCGGATGGAACCACGCTGCGCTTTGCCCCTTTCAAACGTGAGTGGGTGGAGGAAAGCATCCGCCTTGGCCTGGAACACGGTTTTTTTGCGTCCTATCATCAACACGACCGGATTTCCATCAACGGTTTCAACGATGGTGTCCAGAAATTCTACGATAGTTTTAGTAGCCCCGTTCCCTCCTTCCTTCCCAATGAAGAAATTGACAAAGACCAAATTCTCTCTATTATTCCTTTTGTCCGAGAAGAAATGGACGATTTCCTGCGCCTGGCTCTGCCTGAATGCCAGGCGGTTCGTTGGAACCCCCATTCTGTTGACCTTGCCCCAAAATCTGGCGGGAAAGATGTGGGCCTTCAAACCGTACTTTCCCACTTTGGCATTAGCATAGAGGAATGCCTGGCGATTGGCGATGGCGGCAACGATGTCACTATGCTCAAAATGGCAGGTGTCGGGGTGGCCGTGGGCGGCGCTCGCCAGGAGACCAAAGCTGTCGCTGATTTTATCGCTCCAGAAGTTGCTGACGATGCGATCTTCAAGACTTTCAAGAAATTTGGCATAATTTAGCACCCTGTTACAATGAAATGGTCAGGGGTAAGTTGCTTTCTTTCAATTACAATTAGCCTATGAAAATCATCTACAACATTTCCCAATGCGTAACCATGGCGGGAGGTGCACGCCGGGGTAAGCACCTTTCTGAGCCTGCCATCCTGGAAGATGCCGCGATCGCGATCCTTGATGACAAAATCCTGGAGCTTGGCAACTCAAACGAACTGCTCTCGCGATACCCACTGTCAGAGCGTTTTGACGCCTCTGGCATGGCGGTTGTGCCTGGCTTTGTTGACCCCCACACCCATCTGGTTTGGGCGGGAGATCGTGCCAACGAGTTCGAAATGCGCCTGCAAGGTAAAACCTACATGGAAATCATGGCAGCCGGCGGCGGGATCTTGGCAACACTGACCGCCACCCGCAAAGCTTCTTTGGAAGAATTGGTTGCGCAATCGCTTGAACGGGCTTTGCGTGCTTTCAGTTATGGCACCACCACCATGGAAGCCAAAACTGGTTATGGACTGGACCTTGAAAACGAATTCAAGCAGCTGCAAGCCATCCTGCTGCTTAATCGCATTGGTCCACTTGAAGTTGTGCCCACTTATATGGGCGCGCATGCCATCCCCCAGGAATACGACGGCAATGCCGCTGCCTACACTGACTGGCTTTGTGAAACCGCGTTGCCAGAAACCAAAAAGTGGTGGCTGGAGCACGCTCCCGGTCAGGAGCTGCCCTTTGTGGACGTTTTTTGTGAAAAAGGCGTTTTTGAACTAGAGGATACCCGCCGAATATTGGTCAAAGCCGCACATCTGGGCTTCCCCCTCAAGCTTCACGCGGACGAATTTGAAAACCTGGGCGGTGCCAGCCTTGCCGCTGAACTAAGGGCTGTTTCTGCTGACCACCTCGTCAAAACCTCTCTGGAAGACATTCAGAACCTGTCACAATCAGAGACTGTAGCAGTCTCCTTACCCGGAACGCCCTTTGGGCTGGCGCAAAGTGAATACACGCCTGCCCGTGCCATTATTGAAGCCGACGGCTACCTCGCCTTGGCAACTGACCTCAACCCCGGCACCACCTGGAATGAATCGATGCAATTTATCCAGGCGCTCTCCTGCCGTTACCTAAAGCTAACTCCTGCGGAAGCGCTGGCTGCATCGACCATAAACTCCGCCAAAGCCATATCAAGAGACTACCTGCTGGGCTCCATCGAGCCAGGCAAGCAAGCTGACTTGCTGATTTTGAATGTGGATGACTACCGCAAACTTAGCTATCGCTATGGCACCAACCTCGTCGCAATCGTGGTCAAGAAAGGTCAGTTTTACCCGAACCTTTCCCTTTGATAAGACCTCAAACCGGTTTTAGGATCAGATTATCTGCCTTTGAATAAGACAATCCGTCATTGCTGTCTTTTATTCAGCCTTTTTCTACACTGATATAATCAAAAAATGATTTTCAAACGATCCAAAACTATTCTGCTTTTATTGCTAACTGTGGCCTTAATAAGTTTATTTGGCTGCCTGGTAGAGATTGAATACCCCCCAACCAAAACGGTCGTGCCAACTAACGCGCCGACCCTACAGCCCAGCCCGACCCTTACCCCCAGCTTGACAGCGACTGAAAGCCCTACGCTTACTCCGACCGCCACCTCAACGCCAACCCCAGCGCCGGTTACCTGGACTGTTGGCAAGGGCGATGAATTGATGGCGATTGCCTTCTTTTACGGCATCACCCTCGACGAGTTGTTGGCGGCTAACCCCTCGGTCACCCCTAACTGGATGAGCGTGGGTACCGTCCTGCAGATCCCGGTCACGCCTACGCCACTACCAACTAATACACCCACAGCCACTCCGACAAATACGCCTGAACCCCTGCCATCCCAAACCGCACTTTCTGGCGCTGCAGTTGAGCTGCAAGGTGAGCCGGCTTGTTACCCTGATCCGCTGGGAGAGCTCAACTGCCTGGCACTGATTCATAACCAGGGAGAAGAAACCTTGGAAAACCCGGCAGTCTCTTTCAGGTTGACATCAAAAGAGGATGGCTCTGAGAGTGAAATGGTTGTTTTCGCTCCGTTCAATCTTCTGCCTGCCGGCATCAGCCTGCCAGTGTTAGCGTCTTTCCCCGCCCCGGTGCCAGAAACTTACGATTTGCAGGTGCAGATCGATTCCTGGCTGCCGACCATGCCGGATGATGATCGTTACGCTGAAACGGAAATCGTCGATAGTGAAATTAGAATCTCTGAAGACTACCCCCTAGCTTATGTTGAAGGCAAAATTAACGTAGAAACTGAGAATCGTGAACTTGCTTCGCTGTGGCTGCTGGCAATTGCCTTTGATGAAGCTGGCAACCCGATCGGTTTCCGCCGTTGGGAAGCCGCCCTGCCGCTTACCCAAAACCAAAATATCGCTTTTGAGACCATTGTCTACTCCCTGGGTCCTGACATCGACAAAGTAGAGTTGATGGCGGAAGCCAGGTTCCAATCTCCGTGAGGCAGCTATGCAATCCGATCTCTTCCCCGATCTCGATAACAAAACCTATATCATGGGTATCATCAACCTCACCCCGGACAGTTTTTCGGGCGATGGCTTACTGAACCAGGCACAAGTCGAAGACGCGGCTCTGGAACAAGCCTTTCAGTTCGTGAAAGATGGCGCGGATGTGCTAGACCTGGGGGCTGAATCGACCCGTCCCGGCGCACGCAAACTGGACGCCAACGAAGAGCTTGAACGCATTCTGCCCGCTCTCAGCCTGATTCGAAAAGAGCTGCCCGACATATTGATTTCTGTCGACACCTACAAGTCAGAGATCGCACGCGCCTGCCTGGGTCGCGGAGCGGACATCATCAATGACGTCTGGGGATTTCAATATGATCCGGGAATGGCAGCCGTGGTTGCAGAGTTTGACGCAACTGCCGTGTTGATGCACAACCGTGAGTCGGGTGCCCGGGCTGTGAGTAGCGACTTGGGTGGGCGCTATGAAGATGTGGACTATGAAGACATTGTCAGTGAGGTGCGTGACTGGCTGGCGAACTCCGTTGAAATTGCCCGTACAGCAGGTGTGAGCGATGACAAAATCATTCTCGACCCAGGCATCGGCTTTGGTAAGACGATTGACCAAAATCTTTATCTGCTAAAACACCTGGATGCCCTCACAGAGCTCGATTTCCCGATTCTACTGGGCGTTTCACGAAAAGGCTTTATCGGTCACACCCTCAATCTGTCCCAGGGCGAAAGGTTGGAGGGCAGCCTGGCAGCCAACGCCTGGGGGGTAATGATGGGCGCTTCCATCCTGCGGGTTCACGATGTCAAGGAAACCGTCCGCCTGGCACGCATGCTGGACGCCATCCGTAACGCAAGGTTGTCGATTTAGCAACATGTCGGGCGAGACGAAGTGCCCGTAGGATGTTGGAAGCGCTACGACCTATCTTTATCAAAAACGCTAACATGCTTCCAATCCACCAAAAGGCAATTCACCGTTTAACTGATCGTTACACCAGGCGGATTGAGGACCAAAAAATAATCCGATATTCATAGGTTAGAAGGTCCTCAATCACGCCCAACATGGAAAAATGTCCCTAATTACGGAACTTGGAAGAGCCCTTTTCGTCTTAATTTCAAGAGAGTGAAACGGTCCTCTTCTCTTTGGAGTTAACATGAAGAAGGCATTCTTTTTCGTTTTTCTGGCACTCGCCGTCGTCCTGGCAGGCTGTCAACCCATTGCACCGACCGATGCCACTGAAATCGACCAATTGAGAGAGCAAAATCAAAGTCTATCGCAGCAATTACTTGAAAGTCAAAGACAGATTCTGGATCTCCAGAGCCAGGTAGATGCCCTGTCCACCCAGGTTGCGCAGCTTCCACCCGCACCGATCCAGGAGGGAACTTTCAATGGGCTGGCGACAGAAATTTTATCGCTGTTAGAGGCAAAAGATTTCGCAGCCCTCGCATCGTTTGTCCACCCCCAGGCTGGCTTGCGTTTCTCCCCCCAGCTTTTCATCCACACGGACACAGACCTGGTTTTCAACCGCGAGCAAGTGGCAAACTTCGCCTCGGATAACAATATTTACACCTGGGGCACGCATGCTGCCAGGGGCAATTTAATTCAAATGAGCGTGGTCGACTATTGGAATGAATACGTAATCCCCTTGATGCCAGACCAGCAATGGCAAATGCTGGTTGCAGGGGAAAAAAGCCCCTCTGGTTCCATCGACAATTTTCTTGAGGTCTATCCACAGGGGAGCTACGTCGATTTTGTAAAGCCCGGCACCCAAGAATTCGGGAATTTGGACTGGCAGCTTCTGCGCCTGGCGTTCCAGCAAGCCCCAGACGGAGCCAATTACCTGGTTAGCATCATTCACGACAACTGGGTGCCTTAAGAGTCAAACAATCATTTGAAAAAACATTCTCATTTCTTATCGTAGGGCTGGGGCTCTATTGCCCTGTAAGGGTGACCCCAGTCGCTTTCCTTTAAATCAAATGACTGAATGGTGTAATACAATTACCTACCCTAATTTTCCTACGCGCATGTTGACCTTGCGATGGAGTGGTAGAGACCATGACAATCTGCATTTCAAATTGATTACCAATCAAAAAGCAACCTTCTGTAATGTTTTTGCTTTTCTGAGACTTAACCATCAGGGATATTGGTAGAACATCTCGCGATTATGGAATTATAAAAGAAAAAACCGGGTTCAAAAACGGAACCCGGTCTACATTTTTTTGTAATTATTCTTTACGCTTCGGTGAACTCACCGTCGACAACATCGTCATCGTTTGCGTCGTTCTTAGGCTGACCAGGTTCAGGACCAGCCTGTCCGCCAAAGCCGCCAGCCTGACCAGGGTCAGCAGGACCAGCTTGCTGATAAGCAGCACTGCCGATTTTTTGCATACTTTCCTGCAGCGCATTGCTGGCATTGGTAATGGCGCTCACATCATCACCCGCCAGGGCTCCACGCAGAACCTGGATCTTGGCTTCGGCATCGTTGCGCATGGCATCATCCACCTTATCGCCCATTTCACGCAGGGTCTTTTCTGACTGGTAGGCGACACTATCGCCCATATTTCGGGCTTCGATCAGCGCTTTACGGCGGTCATCTTCGGCCTTGTTCTGGTTAGCTTCACGCACCATCCGCTCCACATCGCTCTTATCGAGGTTGGTCGAGGCTGTAATGGTAACTTTTTGCTCCTTGCCACTGGCTTTGTCTTTGGCTGTCACGTTCAAGATACCATTGGCGTCAATGTCAAAGGTGACCTCAACTTGGGGAATACCACGAGCCGCCGGTGGAATACCATCCAGTCTGAAGCGACCGAGCGTGTTGTTATCGCTTGCCATCGGGCGTTCGCCCTGCAACACGTGGATATCAACAGCAGTCTGGTTGTCTTCAGCAGTGCTGAAAACTTCCGTCTTCTTGACCGGAATGGTGGTGTTGCGTTCGATCAGTCGGGTCATCACACCGCCCAGGGTTTCAAGACCCAAAGAGAGCGGGGTCACATCCAGCAACAGCACGTCTTTCACATCGCCAGCCAGTACGCCGCCTTGAATAGCCGCGCCAACTGAAACGACTTCGTCAGGATTGACGCCTTTGTTGGGCTCTTTGCCGTTGGTCATTTTCTTGACCAGTTCCTGTACCATAGGCATACGAGTAGAACCTCCCACCAGCACAACTTCATCGATCTTATCAATGGTCAGGTTGGCATCCTTCAACACTGCGTCAAAGGGTTTGCGGGTCCGCTGGAGCAGATTTTCCGTCATTTGTTCAAACTTAGCCCGACTCAGCTTGAGCAGCAAGTGCTTGGGTCCGCTGGCGTCAGCAGTGATATAAGGCAGGTTGATCTCAGTCTCCAATACGGAGCTTAATTCAATTTTCGCCTTCTCAGCCGCTTCGCGTAAACGCTGAAGAGCCTGGCGATCTTTACGCAAGTCAATGCCTTGATCTTTCATAAATTGGTCAGCAGCCCAATTGACAATCTCGTTATCCCAGTCGTCGCCGCCCAGGTGTGTATCACCATTGGTGGCCTTGACTTCGACCACGCCGCCGCCAACTTCCAACAGAGAAACATCAAAGGTACCGCCACCCAGGTCAAAGACCAGGATGATTTCGTTTTCTTTCTTCTCCAACCCATAAGCAAGGGCAGAGGCAGTCGGCTCGTTGATAATGCGCATAACTTCCAGTCCGGCGATCTTGCCGGCATCTTTGGTAGCCTGGCGCTGACTGTCGTTAAAATACGCCGGCACAGTGATGACTGCCTGGTTTACTTTCTCTCCCAGGTAGGCTTCGGCGTCAGTTTTCAATTTGCCAAGAATCATGGCAGAAATTTCCTGTGGGGTGTAAGTCTGACCGTTGACGGGCACTTCAATGCGTGCGTCACCGGTAGGTCCCTCAACCACTTTAAAGGAAACCATCTCACGTTCTTGTCCGACCTCGTCATATCGACGCCCCATAAAGCGCTTGACAGACGAAATCGTGTTCTCAGGATTCACCACAGCCTGTCTTTTGGCAGTAGTTCCAACCATGCGTTCACCATTCTTGTTAAAGGCAACCACCGATGGCAATAAACGTGAACCTTCAGCAGTTGTGATCACAACTGGCGATCCACCTTCAATAACGGACACGACGCTGTTAGTTGTTCCCAAGTCAATTCCAATAATTTTTCCCATATTTCACTCCTATATGCATAATTGCATTCTTCTAGTTTTTATATAACTAAACTATACCGAAGGATTGCAAGAGAAATGTTAATATCAGGTTGGAAATTTGTTTATGAAGGGTCCAGTTTTATTGCTGCAGGACCATTTGCCAAAATTCAGCGAGAATGAGAAGATAATTGTTCAACATGGTATAGCATCGGAGGGGCTGAAGCCCCTCCGCTTGTGTTTCATAGGAAGTAATAGTTAAAAAGCTGTTTGTCATCCTGAGCCTCTTTTGCAAAGGATCCTTGCACTGCTCATAGCAAAATTCTTCGCTTCACTCAGTATGATAAGGGATTAAGCTTCTCCAAGTGCTTTTTCCCAGGCTCCAATCACTTTTCGGTTGCGCTTCTCAAGTGTCTGGTTCATACGCTGGATCTTGCTGATGATATCCTCAACCTCCCACCCATTTTCTGCAATGGTTACTTTCACAGCTTTGAGAGTGAGCGGTGTCAGCTTGGATTGCGCCAGCATATCTACCAGGTGCCAGGGTGAGTGGGCATCCCTTAAAACCTCTTCAGTAATGTTTTCCAACACACCCAGCACTTCTTCCATCATGCGTTGACCGGTCTGCAAGTCGGCTGCCTCAATGTAAACCCGGTTGATTGGTTCAGTACCAGAAGCGCGCATTCGCAGGTAATAATGGTCGTCGCCGCTCTCATCCGACAGCTGCATCTCCACCAATTCATAGCGAATGCCGCCCAGGTAATCGATCTTGAGCCCCGCAACTTCCAAATCAAAATCTGGCACGGCAGAGGGCATGTCAAGGTAGTAATCGATAAAAGCTTCTTTTGCTTCCAGGGGCGCGTCCACATCGGCACGTCCGGCATGGGAATAGGGGTCATCCGATGTGCCATAAGATGGCCACAAACCAGGAAGGTGAGTCAGTTCGTCCCAAATCTCCTGCAGACTATGCAGTGGGTTGACTTCGCGTGTGCCGTAGTAGGCGATCATGTCAAGAATCAACAGGTTTGCCCAGGGACCGTCCTTGTCGGTCACGTGTCCGCGGGTGGTGAGACCGCTCGATTCTTCCCCTCCGATCGGTTTGCCCAGGGACCGTCTTTGTCGGTCACGTGTCCACGGGTGGTGAGACCGCTCGATTCTTCTCCTCCGATCAGGATTCGGTCGCGCCAGTCATCAGGCAGTTCTTTTAAGTTATTGTAGGCATTGTCGGTTCGTCGAATTTCTTCGATGTATTTGATCCCAACCGGAACAGCAAAAGCATTTTTTAGGGCGCGGGTGGCAATGTCGCCATGGCGCGCTTTATAGATCTTTTGACCAATATAGCCCGGCAAAGCTCCAGGCGCAGGTTTGTTTACGTCATTGCCTGGGATCATTCCCGCCAGCACTTCGATCAGGGGTGAACCGGTCTGTGTGGCAATCACCCGCCCTGTCAAGCCGCGGTCAACACCCAGGTAGCGGATCAACATCGGTAAGATCTGGTTTGGGCGGAAGTAAACTCCACCTTTATCAACAATGCCAAAACGATCGGCGTCCGTGTCCATGCCCATACCAACCTGAGCACCGGTCTCGACTACCGTTTGTTTGAGCAGCCAGTTGAAAGGTTCTTCCGGGTTGGCATAATCCTGCCCGCCCAGGTCCGGGTCAACTTCCGCATGCACCACGGTATAGCGTACGCCGGCTTCGCCAATCAGGCGGGTTAGGTAGCCGCGACCAGAGCCATGCATCTCATCTATCACGACCATTTTGTCCGAGAAATAGCGCCTGATGCGGTCAAAGTCGACCGGAATGCGGGCATTGCCGTTGCCATTGTTCTTGACCCAGTCCACATAGCTGTCCAGAGGGTCAAAACCCTTTACCAAACCGCGCGCGCGGGCTTCTTCCACGTCCGCTTGCCCACCTGCTTCATCAATCAGTTGCAGTTCATTGATGCGGAAGGCGATAAAATCGGTCACATTGGTCGGAGCCGGGTAGCCCAGGCGGGGGTTGAACTTGATTCCCTGCCATTCAGGTGGGTTATGGCTGGCAGTTGCGATGATAAGACCAGCAATTTCATCCTCAGGTACTACTTCGGTCTCATAGTACGCCAGGGCAGGCGTAGGCACATCCCGGTCGCCAATATGCAGACGGAAACCGTTTGCCAGGCAGGTTTCGGCTGCCCAGCGTGTAACGACATCGGAATTCCGGCGGGTATCATGCCCTAATACTACGATCCTGCCTGAAAGATTTTTACCTGCTAATCCCAGCAAAATCGGGTCGGCTGTGCGCAAACGAAAAGCATAAAGCCGCTCAAAAATATTACCGATCTGGATCACGCGGTAAGGCATAAAACGATCTGGGTCTACCTGGTCATTCATGCTGTCCAGCAGTGGTGTAATTTCCCAGTTGATATCTTCTCTCAGGGAATCAAAAATGGGGTTCTGAAGATAGTGCTTAGCCAGTTCTATTGCTTTCCGTCGCAAATCACCTGAAAGTGGGATGTACTCATTTTCAATTTGTTGTTGATAAGAGATGCCCTTCTCGTCCTTGCCCTTAAACAGTTCTAATCTACCCTGGGTGCCGGTTGCCGCCACAGTCAGAAGCAGGCTGAAAATCCGGGAAGACAAGACCAGCTCATTCTCAACCAATTCTGGTTCCTCAAGCAGCAGTTCTTTAACCTCATCCAGAAACACTGACATCGCTGCAACAGCTGGCTGCCAGGTTTCCGGCTTGTCTGCCACCATCAGGTCGCGATTCAAGCGATTGAATTGAACAGCAAGTTGAGATTTATAGTTTTGTGTAAATTGAGTCATTGGTAAAGTCTCCTTGATTTTTTTGGGTTTAAGGTCTGGGCATCAAACCACCCTGGCTGACGTTCAAAACCTCAATTTTTGCGCCAGCTGGCGTATTGGTAAGTTCCTGGATCAGATCGCAGATCTCCCAGGCAACCCTGACCACCTCTTGCGCGCTGCTGCGCTGATCGGCTTCAAGCATCAGCCGATATTTTGGTTCAGTTCCTGAATAACGTGAGTTCCACTGCACCAACCCCGGCAATTCTTCTTTCATATACTCAAGACGTTCCTGAAAACCAGGCAGTGTCTCTCCTCTTTCATATTCTCAAGACGTTCCTGAAAACCGGGCAGTGTCTCTAAATCGATCTTGGAAGCAACATTACAGGATGCCACAACCTGGTTGAATTTTTCGATGCGTTTTGCCAGTTGCGACAGGGTTTGCCCGGGCGTTTCGGTTAGCAAATTTAAGATAAAAAGAGCCGTGCGGATGCCATCACCGGTACGGTGATTTTCGTCCAATAGGATGATATGACCCGATTGCTCACCACCCAAGCCAAGCTTGCCGTCCGCTTGGTGTTGTTCAGACAGGGCAATCAGTTCTTCGGTGACATATTTGTCCCCAACTGGAGTTTGTATCAGGGTAAATCCCTTTTGATCCGCAAACTGTCTCAAAGCGCCGTTAGCCATGACAGTGGTTACCATCGCGTCCCCTAAAAGCCGGTTTTGCGCGTGCAGTTCCTCCGCCAGCAGAGCGAGCATATGATCACCATCGATCAGATTGCCTTGTTCATCCATCATGATCACCCGGTCGGTATCACCGTCGAAGGCAATTGCCAGATCCGCTTTTTCTTCAGCTACGCGTGCTGCCAGGACAGAAGGTTTGGATCGCATAAATTCTGACCCTGAATCAACGTTGATATGGAACCCATCATTTTCAGTATGGATAGCAACCAGGTTCGCACCCAGCCGTCTGAACACCTCTGGCCCGGCTTTCCAGGCGGCACCGTTGGAGCAATCCATCAGGATGGTAAGGTTGCTCAGGTCCAGGCCTGGAACAGTCTCATATAAATCGTGCAGATATGTTTCGAAAAGATGAGGGCTTGCCTCACCAAGACACTCGTCGTCAAAATCGGACCTTTCTTCGTTGATTAAGACCAGGTTCTGTTCGATTGCCTCTTCCTGTTCTTTGGACAATTTCATACCTTCGCTATTAAGGAATTTGATCCCATTTTCAGGAGCAGGGTTATGGGAGGCTGAGATCACCGCGCCAGCGTTTGCGCCCACAAAATGGGTCAGATAGGCAATTCCGGGGGTGGGGATAATGCCAAGGTCCAACACGCGTGCGCCGCTTTCCTTCAAACCAGCTGCCAGGGCACGTTGTAAAACCGGACCTGAGGTACGTGTGTCTCTGCCAATCACAAAAACACTCTGATCTTTAGAGTCATCTCTCAGTGCCTGACCTGCAGCCAATCCAAGGCGGTAAACAAACGCTGGCGTCATTGGCTCTTCGCCAAAGGTTCCACGAATTCCATCGGTTCCAAAATAACGATTTGAAGTCATAGACTGTCCTGTTTCTCTAATTATTCGATTACGATATCTGCCACAACTGGCAAGTGGTCTGAAACACTGTGTGCCAGGTCCGAATCGATTACATGAAACACTGTGTGCCAGGTCCGAATCGATTAAATGAGTCTTGTAGCTGATTAAGCGCCTGGCAGGGAAGAAGAAGATATGATCAACAGCACCAGCACTTCCATGTGTTGGTATATCTTCCGCAGGGGCAAGGTGCACAAATTGATGATCTCGCACAAGCATATCTTTTAGCGAATATTCACCAATTTCAGCATTGAAATCTCCCATCAGGATCAGAGGGTGGCTCGGGTCAAGAACATGTTCTTCGACCAAACCCAGCACGCGGCTGATCTGCTGTGAACGGGTGAGCCTGGCGGCATCCACCACTTCGGACCAAACGTGATCCCCTCTCTCACCAACCAGTGTGGTCAAGTGAAGATTCATCACAAAGGGGTAAGGATCCTGTTTCAAACGAGTCAGGATGACATAGCGCGGATCAGTATCCCGGGACCCTTCATAACTCAGGGGCAGGAAAATTGGCACATTACGGGGAACACCTTCTTTGGCTGGGTTGCCTAAACGGGTAAAAGCCGTGCGAGAAAAAACAGCATTCCCTTTAGACCAATCCCACCAGTCGTTAAAAAGACCGCTGATCATAAGGTCTTTCTTAACTTGCATATGTTTTTTCATGGAAAGCGTCTCGCCATAAAAGCTGTAATCAAAATTGCCATCGATCTTCAAACGCTCTACCATGCTGTGGAATGTGCCATCGGCATCAATGTATTGAGCAACCTCCTGCACACCGAGAAAATCAGGGTTGATATCGTTTACCAATTGAGCCAAAGCCTGGGCTTTTCCTGTTGATTTTTCTGGTGATCCCGTAAAATTCTTTACACCACCACCGAGATTTAGTGTCATGACGCGCAATTTAAGCATAGTGTCTCCAACAGCTTTTTTGTAGAGCTGAATTATACCAACCATCTACTCGACCGAAGTCGAATGCAATTCATTGCCTTAAATCAGGACGAATAAGGGAGCTCAATGATAAATTCGGCACCACTTTCAGCAGAATTTTGAGCATAAAGTTTGCCCCCATGCGCTTCAACTATACCCTTCGAAATGGTCAGCCCTATTCCAAGCCCTTCCGGGGCTCCTTCTCCAACGGGACCCACCCGATAATAACGGGTGAAAATCGTATCCAGCTTTTCTTCCGGGATACCAGGACCTTGGTCAGCAATAATTATTTTCATGCGGTTGATCATTCTCAGGATTCGGACCCTGATCTTACCCCCCTCCGGGGAATGTTGGTAGGCGTTTTGCAGTAAGTTTTCAAAAACCCGTTGCAAGAGATGGGGGTCGATCTCTGTCAAATAATTGTCATTGTTTTGGACAAAGACGCTCTGTATCTTTTTCTTAGCAAAAACACCTTCAAAGCTGCTCAAAATTTCCTGGATAAAGCTTTGCAGTTCCACTGGTTCTTTTCGGACTGTGATAATACCGGCATCCGATAGCGTGAGCAGGCGCAGGTCCTCCACCAGGCGGATCAGCTGGTTGTTCTGTATTTTAAGCAGAGCAAGCCCTTCTTTATCAAATGGATAAACCTCGTCTTCAAAGGCTTCAAGGGTAGCCTTTTGCACGCTTAATGGTGTGCGCAAATCGTGAGCGAACAGCCTCACCGAGGTCAGCCATGTCGCGATAAGGCTCAAGAGGAACTCGCAGCCCCGCTTCTCCTTGAGAAATCCTTTTCGTTGCATCAATAGTCACCTTGATCGGGCGAAGCAAAGATCGAGTCATAAAGAGAGACATAATAAAAGCGACCATCAACCCTATCAGCAAGGCCTGAGTGGTAGCAATGCGATTCCGTTTGATGATATCCATATCGAAACGAGGCAGAAGTACGTCCATCAAGCTGCCAGAAAACAGATATGCAACAGTTACACCGTCAACTACTACTGGTGCACCGAGAGCCCGAGATGACTCTACTACAACAGTTCCATACTGAGTTTTATTTTCTGTCAGTAAGATTGTCCCATCGATCCCAACTAACGAAAGCCCATAATGTGAATACTCTTCAGCGATCGATTCATTCATCAACTTCTGGATATCAAGCTGACGGATACCTTCCCAGCCATCATGGGTTTTATAGTATTTTATAAAAAATTCCTGGAATGGTTCACAAGCAGCAACTTGTTGTTTTTGCACATAATCAACAACAGTCAATTGGATAAAAAAAGTTGCTAACAGAGAACCAACCGTCAGAGATACTACAGCCACAAGCATATAAGTGAGGAGCATTCGGTTTCGCATTTACTTCTCCGACCACTCCGCGCGGTAGCCTATCCCAAAGACGGTTTGAATGTAATTATTATCTGGGTCCAACGCTCTTAGTTTTTGACGGATGTTCTTAATATGAATATCAATGGTACGTTCATATCCTTCAAAATGGCTTCCCTGTGTAGAATCCAGAAGTTCCATACGGGTGAAAACCCGGTCCGGCTCAGCAATCAGTTGCGCTAACAATTGAAATTCTGCAGGAGTCAAATCGAGCGGCTTCCCTGCCATAGAAGCTGTATGTCCCCGCAAGTTCATTTGGAGCTTACCAAGACTTAGACGTTCCATGTGGCTTGCCGGACGATCTAACCGGCGTAAAACTGCTTTAACCCGCGCGACTACCTCTCTGGGTGAAAAGGGTTTGGTAATGTAATCATCCGCGCCCAACTCCAGCCCGATCAACCGGTCGACTTCTTCTAATCTGGCAGTAATCATGATAACCGGGAGTTGATCTTTCTTGCGCACTTCACGCAAGAAATCCAGCCCATCCATATCAGGCAGGTTCAAATCCAACAAAATCAAATCGATCGTTTCGAGTTGCCACAAATGAAGACCTTCGCGACCGGTACTTGCGGAAACAGGCTCAAATCCATAATGTCGCAAGTAATCCTGCAAAATTTGGTTGAGATTCCCTTCATCCTCAACGATCAGTATCTTATACATACAGCCCTTATTATAAACAGCATAGTATTTACATTATCTCACGACAACTACACCAAATCTTAATAACCTTTACTTAAAATCTCAATGTATTAGCTATATTATAGAGGCATCTTCACAAACGAGTGAAAGAACTAAGGAGTAAAAATGAATAAGAAAAATTTAACAATTGTGATCGCAGCTCTGTTACTTGGAGCATTTATCTTCGGTGCCGTTGGCACAACTTACGCTCAGGAGACTACACCTGAGGTCGAAGAAGTTCTTCCTGAACCCACGGTTACACGCCGGGGATTTGGATATCGCAGTCAAATTCGCGTTGAAGAAGTCAAATTCGCGTTGAAGAAGGCGAAGAGTTTAGTTTCGGTCCTGGTGATGGCACCTGTGATGGTGAAGCACTTGGCTTCGGTCCTGGTGATGGAACCTGTGACCTTGATGGCGACGGTATCCCCGATCAACTGCGACTGCGTGATGGCAGTGGCGAAGGCCAGCAATATGGTATGGCTCAAGGTAAAGGCGCTGGTTTAGGTCAGGGCGGCATGGGTCAGGGCATTGGAACTGGCACAGGCGTGGGCTACGGCGCTGGACAAGGTGCTGGTATGGGTCGCGGTGCCGGTGGTGCTGGACTCGGCATGGGACCTGGAGAAGGTCTCGGTGATGGCGAAGGTCTGCACGACGGCTCTTGCATCGACGACTAAATAAAAAATATATTGACGAACCCCGCCAACCAAAAGTTTGGCGGGGTTTTACTTTTAACCGATAGATCTGCAATCTGCTGTACCCAAATGACAGGCGCTTGTAATGCCTGATTCTTACTCTATTTTCGACAAAATCTGAATTGGAGTGCTTGACACTCAACCAGCTTTTGCCTATAATAAGCACTTGCCTTCCCTGGTAGCTCAATTGGCAGAGCGGGCGGCTGTTAACTGCTAGGTTAGAGGTTCGAGTCCTCTCCGGGGAGCTGAAAAAACCTTTGGGAAACCAGAGGTCTTTTTTTTCAAATGGCTGTGCTATAATATCAGCCACAAAATGGTCCTGTAGCTCAATTGGCAGAGCAAGCGCCTCTTAAGCGTTAGGTTCTCGGTTCGAGTCCGAGCAGGATCATTTTTTTGTTTAACAACCCTGACCCCCTCCAGCCGAGGAACGAGGCGAAGGGAGGGGGA
>OBLN01000246.1_pt1 | contig 19877 bp, 20 predicted proteins | sample 1519301 | NCBI WGS metagenome assembly OBLN01 (sample SAMEA2452533, study PRJEB22499) | sediment metagenome | reverse complement strand
GGATAGAATTGCAGTCGGCCATCAGTGGTGGCAACCCCCTCCATTTTGGTGGCGCAGGAGCGGATGTATCGCGAGCAACGCGTCACCAGCGCCGGTCACGCCCTGGCGATGAGTGCCGCCGCCAGCGGGCTGGCCCCCAACGCCGCCCTGAACCACCGCTGGTCGGGGCTGGCCGGCATCAAGGCGCTCAAGGCACTGGACGACAGTCTTGATGATGAGACCACCCTCAAGGCCTTCGCCTCCAGGCTGGAGCACCTGCGGGAGATCCTGCTCAAGGCGCCACGGCAACTGCTGCTGATCGGAGAAGAGGGAGACCAGCAGCTTATCAATGCGAGCATCGACAAACTCTGGGGCGAGCAGACCTTTGACGCCACCACAGCGCGCTTTGCCGCCGCCCCCGCCGACGGGCAACTCAAACAGGCGTGGGCCACCTCCACCCAGGTCAACTTCTGCGCCAGCGCCTACCCCACCGTGGCGGCGGAGCACAGGGATGCCCCGGCGCTGACCGTGCTGGCCGCCTTCCTGCGCAACAACTACCTGCACCGCGCCATCCGTGAACAGGGCGGCGCCTACGGTGGCGGCGCCAGCTTCGACCCGGACAGCGGCACCTTCCGCTTCTTCTCCTACCGCGACCCGCGTCTGGCCGAGACCCTGGTGGACTTCGATAGATCGGTGGCCTGGCTGCTGGAGAACGAACACGAGTGGCGACTGGTGGAAGAGGCGATCCTCGGCATCATCAGCAATATCGACAAGCCCGGATCACCCGCCGGAGAGGCGAAGAAGACCTTCCACGGCATCCTCCACGGCCGCAGCCCGGAACAGCGCCGCCGTTTCCGCGCCCGCATCCTTGAGGTGACCCAGGACGACATCAAACGCGTCGCAGAAACCTGGCTCAAACCGGAACGCGCCAGCACCGCGGTGATCAGTGATCCGACAACACTGGCGAAAAACGAGGAGCTGGGCTTTGAGGTGATTAAGCTGTAGGCCAGTTAACGCGGAGGTTAAGAGTGAAATCCCCCCTGTATAACGGTTCGCCGGGCAGCAATGCCCGGCTTCATCCCAATAGTGCCACCGCAGTCAGATGAAAGTGAACGACAGACTGCGCGATCGATGATCAACAAGCGCTCTCCCACAGGGGTGTCATGGTAGAGTAGCGTGCACAAGTGTCGTCACCATCACCCGCTTCCTCGTGCTTCAGGTTCAGCGGAAGCAGGCACTAATCGCTTACTCGTATCTGCTGACGGGGCGGTGATTAAGCCCATCTCCCGACAACGGCCACCGTAGCGCTCGCACAGCGCCTTAAGGGCGGTTTGCTTGTCCGGGTAAAACGCATCCCTGCCCAACTCCTCCACCAGGCCGCTTTCGAGGAATACCTGCCAGACCTGATGCTTGAGACTACTGAACACCAGCGTCACACCGACATTGCGTAACCGTTTGGCCACCTCACGCACCTTTTCCTCGCCGGATGCGTCCATCTCATTGATGCCACTACCCACCACCAGGATCGCCCTGGCTTCCGGATACTCGCTGTTGGCTTCGAGGATAATATCCTCGAAATAGGCCACGTTAATAAAGCTCAGTGAGCCATCAAAACGTACCGGCACAAAATATTCGCTGATCGGTTTCAGTCCATGGGCACGAACTCCACCGACAGTCCCGTTCGTCTTGAGCGAGACGATCTCAGCACGAGGCTTCATGATGCGAACAAGGTAGTGAAGAATCGTCAGAGCAACACCGACCAAGATGCCGTTAGCGATGGCCGGCGCCATCAACAGGGTCGACACAAAGGTAATGACACCAATCGCTGCACTCACCCGCTCAACCTTCCAAGCCTGCAACAGTGGCTTGATGCGGATCAGGCTGAACACGGCCATCATGACGATCACCGCCAATACGGCCTGGGGCAGGTGGTAGAGATACGGGGTAAAGAACAGCAGCACCAGCACCACAGCCAGTGCGCTGATGATGGCAAAGAGACCAGTACTGGCGCCGCTCCTGGCCGCCACCGCCGAACGCGAGAAGGACCCGCTTACGGTGTAGGAGCCGAAAAAACTGCCCGCAATGTTCGCCAGACCCTGACCGATTAACTCCTTGCTGGTATCGACACGTTCTCCTGTTGTGGTGGCGATCGCCTTGGAGATGGAGGTCGCCTCCATAAACCCGATGAGCGCCATCACCATGGCGGCTGGTAGCAGGGCAAGCCACAGATCCCACTGGATTGTCGGTACCGAAAAGCTGGGAAGGCCGGAGGGGATATCAGCGACCACAGCGCCACCGGCAGAAAGCACAACACGGTCATCCGCAACACCGTTGAAACGCCAACTCATACCGTCACCTTTCATTCCGGCAGGCACCCTTCCCTGTGGATAGAATTGCAGTCGGCCATCAGTGGTGGCAACCCCCTCCATTTTGGTGGCGTGCAGGGCGACACGCTGCGCGGTGCTCTCGGATTTGAGATAGCGCAGCTGTTGGGCAAGAACCATTTCCTGAGCACGCAAGTCGGCTGCCTCTGCGACATGTTCCAGCCCGTGCTCTTCATCGATGGCCTCGGCCCGGCGGTTTAGCGCTGCAAGCTCATCCGTCAGCTCAGCGATCCGGCTATGCGCCCTTGCAAAGGCTTGCATCGAGGCAACAGCCTCAGGCGCCTTAATCTGCTCCAGCGCCACTTCCAGCTTTTTCTCAAAGCCGACCAGGGCACTCACAACGGTGGCAAGCACAACCGCGAGAAGAACACCCGGGAAAGAAGGGAATTTCTTGCGAAGCACAACAATCATTATCCAGGCCACTATGGCAAAGCCTGCAGTGGCTAGGTGCAGCTGTGGAAGCTGCATCACAACGCGAAACAGATCCTCAAGATACGTTTCAGTGCGCGGAAACGGCACGCCAATCACCTTGCTCAGCTGTGACAGACCAATAATAAGCGCGGCAGCGTTGGTAAATCCGACAATCACCGGACTGGAGAGCAGGTTCACAATGGTCCCCAGGCGAAACATACCCAATGCCAGACGCAAGATACCGACCATTAGTGCAAGCATAATCGACAGTTCAATGAAACCCGGACTGCCTGGGCTGGCGAAGGGTATCAGGGCTGCCGCGCTCATCAGCGACAACATTGCAACCGGACCGGTATGCAGCTGGCTGCAAGACCCCCAAAGCGAGGCGATAATCACGGGCACGAATGATGCGTACAACCCATATACCACCGGCAAGCCCGCCAGCTGTGCATAGGCCATACTTTGCGGCACCAGTACCAGCGCCACGGTGACTCCTGCAAAAAGGTCGGCCCTGAGGCTATTTCTGGACATCGGAAACCAGCGCAGGAATGGCAGAAGAGTGTAGAGCATATGTTGCATACTTGTATTCCTCACAAAGGTTTGCGGTGCCCCACGCCGTGGTCAGTCACTCAAGCTGGCAAGTAGCTGAAAGGCCATTGCGGCTGAAGCGACATGGTCGAGCCGTGTTTCAGCCAGGCACGACGCATTGGAGTTGCGCGGTGCTGTCTTTTCGTACCGCCAAAGCAAATACGCTTGTGCCGTCGCATCCAAAAGCATTTTTTGTATGATCAGTCATGATGAATTCCTCTCGAAGAGGCGACTCTGCGTGGGCGTTAATATGCGCAGAAGTATGCCGCTGAACGCTCACGCAAACCAATCGATAAAGCGAACCACCCGCATCGACAATAATCAATACGTATAGAGAAAACCCCGAAGCATGCCGCCAATTCGTATTGCTTTTTTTAAGTGCGTCATGCCTCTGCATGCATGACTAGAGTGTCGCCAGCACGGAGTGCCGCAAGAGAGACAACAGGGATTTTATTTTGCGAGAAACACCGTGGAATCCAGCAACTGAAACGACGCCCTGTTAATGATCAGGCATGCATAATGAAATCCGGGGTGTAAAAGCAATGCATCAAGGAGACGGATTTTTCATGTTTTACGCACAACAGCGGACTATTTACTGTCGCCAAGTACCGTCAACAGTGCCCTTGTGCTCGGGTTTGTCAAAGCTGCATAGGTAGGAGAATTGAGGACTACAGCACTTGCCCACTAAGTGACTGAACAGCAGATATCGCCGCCTCGGCTGCGGCCTGTATCTCAGCTTCACTTCCAGCCAGCGTCAATCTGCCGAATGCCCCCACAGCCCGCGCATCGACCAGCGTGATACTGGCCGCCTTTTCTGCCTCGTTGGCTGCGTAGACGATATAACCCGCCGGCTCTGTCTCGAGAATAAACATGCTCTGCCCCGGGAGGATCATCGACCCGCGACGGTCCTGCCGGTTGATGAGAACAGCATGATCCGGGGTGATGGCTCTTACCGTCTCGCTCCATGCAATCCGACATTTCTGGCGGGCATCCTCATGGGTACCAAGACGGTTAAGGATGGAACGACCTGCCTCTTGCACATCGCTCTGATCGCGATGATGAAAGACCATCGAACCGAAGGAACGCTCCACCACCTGCTGACCGAGATGGACGCGTGCCGACTTGAGTGCAACATCGGTAAGTTGGTGGATTGCCATGCCAGGCGCCACCTCCACCCACAGGCAGGCATCTCCCGGCACGGGCAGAAAACCCTGGGAGACCGTCCCCATATAGGTGGCCAACTGCGGCTGCAGTGAATCGATAAAGATGTAAGTGCGAAGTTTAATCATACATTTCTGTACTCATGTCGCGACCGGTCCAGGCGGTGTTTACCAACACTGATAATACGAGGATATTTAACCACGCAAGCCCGCCCCAGGCTCATTGCACATTTCGATGCGACCTATAGAGCAAAACAATAAGAAACGTGGCAATTAATGTGTAAACTTATCTCTAAGCCAAACAATGTTTTTATCCTTGTTATGCATAAAGAAGATCTGCTTAGCCGACTCGAAGCCTATCGCACGCCTTTTATGGAAGAGGCGGCAATGGTGAGACGTACACTACAGTTCGTCCGAGAACACATTAACTGCTTCGACCGAGCCCTGCTTCATGGTCATGTCACCGGCTCTGCCTGGGTATTGAATCCTGCCCGCACGCATACCCTTATGATGCATCACCGAAAAATCGGCTTGTGGCTCCAGCCTGGAGGCCATGCCGACGGCAACCCGGATATTCAGCAAGTCGTACTAAAGGAGACATCTGAGGAGAGCGGCATCCCGCTGTCAAAGATTTCGCTGATTGATGAGGATATCTTCGATGTGGACATCCACACCGTATACCCCAGCGAACATGATGACCTGCATGAGCACTTTGACGTGCGTTTTCTCGTAGAAATCGATGACCACCTGGAGATCCCTGGCAACTCCGAGTCACACCAGATTGGCTGGATCGCACTCGATGAGGTCAGTCACTTCAATAACGCACTATCCCTGCGCCGTATGATCCAGAAAACCAGAATGATGCTCTCTTGAGGCAGTCAAGCCGCAGCGGCGCGGCTACGCCCCCTCCCCAGCGCTGTCACTAAAGTGGTGCACCGTACACCTGCTGACGGCGACTACTTTTCTGTTACCCCCAAGGCACTCCACCGCTCCTGATGAATCAGTTCGAAATCAGCAAGCAGTTTCTCCAGCTGTTCACGAATACCATGCTGTTTCTCCACCGCAAACTCCAGGAATGTCTTGGAAATCAGTGAAAGAACATGGTCCTTGGGGTAGACAAGGTACCACTGACGATGAATAGGAAAGCCCTCAACATCCAGGATGTCGACAGGTCCTGTCGCCCCCTCCAGTGTCAGTGTATGTAGCGAGAGCATTGACACGCCGAGGCCACCGACGACCGCGTGCTTGATGGCCTCATTGCTTCCCAGCTCCATTCTGACCTTGGGCTTAAGACCATGCTCGCGAAACATCCTCATCACTGTATCCCGAATCCCTGAACCCGGCTCGCGGAGGATGAGCGGCTCTTCAGCGAGTCGTTCGAGTGAGATGTTTCGTTCCCGCACCAACGGGTGATCTTTACTCGCCACCACAACCAGGGGATTGGGCGCAAAGGGGATCGAAACGAGGTTATCCTCATCAGGCACCTGCCCAAGGATATAGATATCGTCATCATTATTGTTGATTCGCTCAATAACCCGTTCGCGATTCGTGACCTTGAGCGCAACATCAATACCCGGATATTCCTGACAAAAAGCACCGAGGATTTCGGGGGCGAAGTATTTCGCGGTAGTGATTACTCCGAGTCGCAGGTAGCCACGACGAAGGCCCTTGAAGTTGGCAATCGAGGTTTCGAGGTTGTGAAGTGTGGTGAACATGCTCTTGCATGCCTCATACAGCTCTTCACCGACCTCTGTCGGACGGGTCTTGCGCCCGACCTGCGTGAACAGGGGGAGGCCGACCGTCTCATTGAGCTTTTTAATCTGCATCGACACAGTTGGCTGTGTAAGAAATAGCTCCTCAGCAGCCCTGGTAAAGCTCCCCAGACGCACGATAGCTTCGAATATCTGTAGTTGGCGCAGCGTAAGGTGCCGAATCAGGTGGTCCGGCATCTCCCTTATGACATGTAACTCTTTTTCATTTGGCATCGCTATCATTCCGTCTGGTTAGAGCCCTGGACAGTCATTCACACTATCCCTGAATCGTGCCCTGGCATTCATAGCTAGAAGAATTCAGTACATCCCCTTGGCGAACTTCTCTGGTGACAGGACCTCGACATCGGAGACAAATACCGTAAGGTGGTATCCCCTGTCTATTTGTCGTTGCAATGCATCAAGGAGTCGCTGCAGCTTATCTTCAGGCAGGATTACCTTTACCATAATACTGGCCTCGAAATCGAGCGGACTGGCACTGGTTCCCTCACCAGTAACGCGGATAATCGTGTAGCCACTGACACCATGACGCCTGAACATCTCTATTAACTTGCTGCGGAGCACGTCACTGGTGATGATATTGACTAAGCTTTGCGGGTAGAGTGTTGCCATATCAACCTCTTATGCAAATAATCAGATTCCAGCGAGGTAGCCAACAAAGGCGTAGTAAAGCTGGATGCCAATCAGGACGTTAAACGGAAAGGTCACGCCCAGGGACAATGTCAGGTAAAAGGACGGATTGGCCTCGGGCACGGCAAGACGCATGGCCGGAGGAACCGCTATATACGAGGCGCTAGCGCCAAGCACGGCAACCAGCGTCGCCCCACCGACACTGAAACCAAGAACCGAATGTCCGACAATCGCACCAATCAGCCCTCCCACTAGTGGCATCAATACCCCGAAGAGTACCAGCGTCAGCCCTACACTCTTGAACTCCCTAATACGCTTTGCCGCTTCGGTTCCCATCTCAAAAAGGAACAGACAAAGCACACCCATGAAAATCTCGTCAATAAAAGGTTTTAGCTTGCTTATACCCTCAGGCTGAGAGATGGCGCCAATCACCATTGAGCCTATCAGTACAACGACACTTCCGTTGGTGAAGGCATCACGGAGCAGGTGTGTAAAATTGCCGTTGTTATCGCCGCCCTCCTCGATCACTACCGCCCCATTACCTTGTACAGCAACCGCATTAGCCGCGGCCAGACGCCTGCGCGCCATCGCTGCGAGCAACAATCCCACTATAATGGCAGGTGATTCCATTACAGCCAGCATGATTAGCGGGTAAGACTCGTATGCCGCTCCTTTGTTGTCCAGAAAGGCTATCGCGGTCAGGAAGGTGCCAGCACTGACTGAACCGTAGTGGGCCGATATTGCAGCGGCATCCATGGGGTTAACCTTGCGAGTCAGTGTAAGGACCAGATAGCCGACAACGGGCATGGCAAAACCCAGGAGAAGCGCCCAAAGGATAGCGTTGAGCGCTGTAGCCATGTCGGCCCTGGAGAGCTCATAGCCGCCATGCAGGCCGATTGCCATGAGGAGATAGATTGACAGGATCTTGGCCAGATCGGGAGGAAAGCGCAGATCCGACTTGATCAGGCGGGCAAGCGCGCCTAGCGCAAAGAATAGCACGGCCGGGATCAATAGATTACTGAGTGAGAACATCGCTATACCTCCGTAACGCAATCCGCGTTGTTGCCCTACCGAGCGGGGATCGGGCTATCTATCAGGGCCGTAGCTGCACAGCCGATCCTGTTAAAAAACCTGTTTCATCCACAAATAATCTAGTCTGGCCAAACCCTTCTTGACGGTATCACCTTCAACGTCCGAGGCTCCTCGCTCGGTTCTTGAGATGACGTTGCCCCCTTGCCACCACTCTCCTGTCCCGCAGCAGCCTCTTTTTCAGCAGCCACTTTCCTTGACGCTCGCGCCGAGACATTCTTTACGGCTTCACCCCTGCCCGCCTCCTCTGTGACGGATGTCCTTTGTGCGTTCTCTTGCAGTGCCTTGCTATCGGTGTCCGTTATGGTGGGTTTTTGCCGCCTCGTAGTCGTGCGGCTCTTTTTAACGCTCATGGTTCAGCCCTCCTCGACCTCGTATTCCGCCTTTAACGGCTTGGCTACCTTATCCAACGTCGCTATGGCGTTGACCTGCATGGCAAAGCGTAACTGCTCTTCCTCCAGGCCACCCTCTTTCTCATCAACATGAATAGTCATACTGACGTGATGTTTACCGAAGTTGATATCCGGGTAAAACCCTTCCTTCGCCGAGATATCTGCGGCCAAATCAAGGAACTCACGTGTCAACTCATAGTTTTCAAAGTCGATACGACGCTCGAATCGATTTGGAAGCTTTCTCTGTACCCAGTTATCGATCATTGCTTGGCTCCTCATTGCTAACAGCATCACGGTGTGGCCTAGTGACCACAGTTTCACTCCAGGAAGACAGTGAACCGGAATGTTCCTGCTCCTCTTCCAGCAGCCGCGCAAAAAACACGCGGTTGTCAAAGTCATTCACTAGTTGGCAGTGTGTTACTGCCTGGTGATAGAAGTTGACAATCTCGGACTCCAGTTTCTCTATCTCCGAAATCAGGCTTGGCAGGGAGTCCCCCAAGACCACGGGACGTAACCGACTCGCGTTAGGTGCCACACCCAATACCAGCATCCTGCCGATTATCCTCTCCACATGCTCCATCTCTGTTTTCGACTCGTGCCGGCACTTTTTTGCGATACTTTCAAAGCCCCTGAGCATCAGCAGCCTTTCGCAAGTGAGATACTGTTGGACAGCGGTGAGCTCAAGGCTCAACGCACGACCTAAATACCCCAGCACTTTTGAGTCGACTTTCGGATAGAGCATTTTCACTACCGACAGTAATCGCCAGGCCTGTGCGGGGTGGGCGTCAGAGGACGCCCCTTATCCCACCCCGGCCTTACAGTTTCTACCTAAGAGCGAGCCAGGTTCTCGCTACCACCCAGTACCGTCTCAACCTCCTTGTGAGGACGTGCAATGATGTGAGCAGCCACCAGACCATCACCTACCCGCTCGCAGGCATCGGCACCGGCGCGGACCGCTGCATTGACCGCCCCCGTCTCACCGCGAACCAGTACAGTGACGTAGCCACCACCGACGAACTCACGACCGACGAGGCGTACTTCCGCCGCTTTGGTCATGGCATCCGCCGCCTCAATTGCCGGAACCAGACCACGGGTCTCGATCATGCCGAGCGCAATACCGTATGTTTCATTAGCCATTGCCATTACTCCTTACACATTCACCATCGTTAATGTAATCGTTACGTTTAAGCCGCAGTGCCGGCAGCAGGAAGCACGCTTTCAACCTCTTTGTGCGGGCGTGCAATGATGTGAGCAGCCACTAGACCATCACCTACCCGCTCACAGGCATCGGCACCGGCACGCACCGCAGCATTGACCGCACCCGTCTCACCGCGGACCAGTACAGTGACGTAGCCACCACCGACGAACTCGCGACCAACGAGACGCACTTCCGCCGCTTTGGTCATGGCATCCGCCGCTTCAATTGCCGGAACCAGACCACGGGTCTCAATCATTCCCAGCGCAATACCGTATGTTTCACTTGCCATCGTCTTATCTCCAGTTAGTGTGTTTGAACCATTCCTCGACAGCCCAAATGCCGTCTATGAGGTATTTTTTGCTCCGACTTGCTTATCCCAAGAGTCAATAACTCCACCTATGGTCAGGTCCGACAACAGTGATTTGTCATCGAGTGCCAATCGTCCCGCCGTACCACTAATGGCGAAGACCCAACTGCCCTTACAGCTGCCGATAGTGTCGACAGCCACCTGTATCTTGCCCTTACTGTCTCGTAACACTCTGAGAGGTAACTGATGAAGCCCGGGGTGACGGCATGTACATACCAGCGACCCGACAACCTGAAAAATCTCCATCGTTACTCCTCCGCCCAGTGATCGATGATGCCGACAATCGTCAAGTCAGACGGGTACTCCTTTGAACCTGCCGCCTCGCGCGCTGCCGAACTCCCGACACAAATCACCCAGTCACCTGGCGAGGCCCCGACAGAGTCCACAGCCACCATGCTGCTGCTTCCATCTTTCACAACCTGCAGGCGTTTATGCTTCAGCCCCGGGATGCGGTTTGTTGCCACCAAAGGCTTCTCCACCCGATAAATCTTCATCAGTGACTACTCCCTGATATTTCGTTCGCAAGAGTCCCACCTACAACCTCGATACTTTCATCACTGCTCACGTCACGGACTACCAGCATGGCGTGCAGAAAACCCTCATTTGCCTGTTTCGGGAAACGGCTCAACATTGCATCCTGCAGACGTTCACAATGCGCAACCGCTCTCGCTCTCGCTCCCGGGACATCCCCGTGGTAGTCGTAACGAATGACTACCGGCACCGGCAGGCCGCGGATGATATTCAGCCCGGTAAATATCTTCATGCCGACATCGATATCACGAGCAGCCTCCTCGACAGTCTTGAGGTAGGCAAAGTAGGTCAGGTTTCGCAGTTGCACCTCTTCAAATCCGACCCCCATGCCTATGAACCGCTCGTAGTGCCCTATGTCCTCGTAGCAGCCACGGTAATAACTTCTCACGTAATCGATTTGCGAGATGTTGTTCAGCAGCAACCGCGCTATAAGCCTGGCCATGCCAGGCAGCACTTTAGTGTCCTGGGCTTCGGCCAACTGCACTACCAGCTCGCGAATAAACAGCTCACCGCTTTCCGACGCGGCATGCAGCGTCGCATCGTAAACCTCTCTCGCGTCGATATAATTTTCGACATCCACATACCCCTTGGCGTCGGGGATATGTACACGGATGGCGTCGCTGTCTGTATCGATACCAATCAGCAGCAGGTCGATCGAGGCACCGCAACAAAAGCTGTTTTCCACGGCTTGCTGGAAGTCCAGCAATCGCCCCAGCGCCTCCTCCGCCGCCTTCAGCGCATTGCTGCCATGGGCTGCACAGCCTTCACTATCAGGCTTGCTCTGGCTGTAGTGATAGACGGCAGTCTTTAGATAGCGTGTCGGCTCATCAATCGCATTGGGCTTTGCCTCACGCTGCCGGCTAAACTCGATCTCTATCCACTTTTGCAGACTGTCCTCCACATCGAACATGGCCCCTGCATAGGAACGCCTGCGCACCACATCATGCGGCAGCCTGAGCACATAACGAATGATGTGCGCCAGCCGCCCATCGGCACAGGGCGAGACATCCATGAGGTGAAAGCCGCACTCCTCAAGGAGCTGCTGATACTCCACCTCATCCTTGCGTAGCGGCCTGTCGGCATAGAATTCGTTCGCATAGCGCTCGAATGTCTTGAACACGCACCAGGCATACAGTGCACGCATGTTAAGCGGTGCGATCCAGGTATTGCCGATCATCTCCTCGGGCAACTCAAACCCGAGCTCATCCATGGCGATGCGCTGGGCAACTGCCACGAAGTCGCTATCGTGCTGGTGCTGTGCGATCTGCTTCAGAACCGGTTCAATGCGATCAAACGCCTGCTTGCTCCGCTCTTCGTATTCGAACAACAGCCTGTTCTCTTCACGATGGGTGAGAGGATGCAGACCACCGTGCGGCACTCCGGTGTTGGATACCGCTTTGACCTGGGGCCGACGGGACTTCTCGGCGGCAGCGCGCATGCGCATGGCATGCTGCTGTTTCCGTGTCACCCTTTGTTGCTGTCTGCCAACCAACATAGCGATTCACCATTTATCCAAAATCAACTCATCCACCGCTGCGGGACGGTATACGGAATGAGACCTCCGCAACCGCCACCGACCGGTTTAACCCCGTGCCCCGCCAGTGACCGTCACGGTTGCCCCTTCGCTCCCGCCACTGCCTCCTGTGACGTTCGCTGACGGGCGGTCACGCACCGGTTCCCGTTTCTCGGCGATCTGCGGCATGGCACTCATTGGTCCACGTTTCGTCGGGTTACGCTGAATCACCGAGCTACCTTCCGTGCCGGTAACCCGATCACCTCGGTCCCAGTCATCACCGGTGATCTTTAGGCCGGTATCGATCCCTTCCCCGGTCACGCGGGCATTGGACGATTCCTCAGCCGGGGCAGCCTTTATTACCTCAGCCTGCCTGCCACGCTCACCGAACCTGGCCTGCTCCGTGCCGGTAACCTTCCCCTGGGCCATGGAAAACGCACCGGTAATCGCACCTGATCCTTCGTAGCCAGACCCGGTCACCACGCGCCGCAATACCTGGCGAGGTGCAGGGCTTTGCGGCGCATCCGCTGTCGCGCTCATCTCGGTCAACGGCTGTGGAAAATCATCCTCACCCGGTGCAGCCGCTTGCGCACCACACACCTCTTTGATTTCCGTGGCACCGAGGTAGGGCGTACCGCTGATGCTGCTGCAGGCGCCGACCTCTGCACCGGTCATCCGCTCGCCCTTCAGGCCCGGCTGGATACCGCTGATATCCCGCCCTGCACCAACCCTGCGCGCAGTTTGGCGCTTTCGCGTCTCCTGCAACTCCTCTGTGGAGCAGAACGACCTATAGTCGTCGTAACTCGCGTAGGGAGTACCGGTGATCGCCTTGCAGGTGCCCTTTTCATTACCGGTTACCCGCTCCGCACGCGACTGGCTCGGGCCGGATACCACTGTGCCTCTCTGGGTGTGCGATCGGCTTACCTTGGCCGTACCGGCCTGCGGTGTCGTCTCACACTGGGAGGCAAAGTGCTCTTTGCCGAGATACTCGCTGCCGGTGACGTTGCGGCAACTGCCCTTATCGGCGCCGGTAACACGCTCAGAGCTACCGACTCGGCCGCCGGTGGTCACATGGCTGCCGCTGAAGGTTTCCGTGACGGAGACCTTTGCCGGATACCTGGGCGGCTCGGTTTTGCAGAACTTCTCGAAAACCTCTGCACCCATGTACTCGGTGCCGGTCACACCGGTGTTGCACAGGCCGGTTTCGTCGCCGGTCAGCTTTTCACTGTGACTGACGCGAGTCCCGCTGACACCGTGCTCAGTGGAACGAATGCGCTGACGGCGTGATGACTGACCACCTGCAGCACCCTTGGCACCGACACGGCTACGCTGATCGCGCACTGCACGGGCAAGATCCCGGCTGGTGATATCAGGGTTGGCCTGACGCGCCAGCGAGGCCGATGAGATCCCCTTGCTGTGAGCATCCAGACCGGTTTTGCCCTTGGCCGAGGTAGCGCTGCGGCGTGCCTTAGCCACAAGACGACCGGTGTTTTGCGCGCTGACACGGGACTTCTTTACAACACGCTTTGCGCTGCGCTCTACTGGACTGGCCAGGGAAGGGGTAGCCAGATGCTCACCGGCCTGGCCTTTGGCCTGGCTGCAGCACTCGCCACCACAACCACACTCCCCATTCCCGCTATTGGCTGCTGCGTCCTTGTGCAGATCATCCGCCGTGCGCTGGCGGTCAGAGCTTTTGACCCCACTCTTACCGTGCGCTGACATCGCCTTTCTTCTTGTTAAGGTGGCTGCACGGGCATTCGTCCCTTGATTGGCGCCGGCTACATAACGGCCTGCTGTCGAGCTGTTTGGTGCCGGCATGGCACCGCTTGGCGTAGCGGAGGTCTGTGCCCTGACCTGCGCAGGGGCTGCACCAGTCGCTGCCGCTTTGCCGTTAACCTGCATCCGGCGGCGAGACATGCTTGCTGCACGACCTGTTAACTTTTGGCTTGCCATAATCTTCCCCATCCGTTCAGTGGATTCGGACAGGGGCTGATGCATGATTAGTCCTGCATCGCCCCGGACTCAATTACCATTCACGCCCCTTGAACACCACGAAGCTGACCCCTTGTGACTGGGTGTAGTTGTCATAGCCGATCAGTCGAATATGATGGTCGGGATAGCTGCGACGGCACGACTCAAGCTCGTTGACGACACTCGCCAGGTCGGTCTCGCCGAAGAACGGCAACTTGTACATCGTCCAGTAGTGGTCGGTGGCATTCTCGGGCGCTTCATGCTCAATTGCCGGGGTTAGCCCCATCGCCAGCATGTAGCTGATCTGCTCGTAGATCTCCTCCTGGGTCAGCGGCGGCAGAAAACCGAAGGTCTCCAAAGTGCGCTTGGTTTGATAATCACCGGTAACAGACATGTTCTTTCCTCACTTGAAGTTGTTGAAACGTCAGGGTTTAAGGGGAATAGTCAAAATAATATTTACATTCGGTCGCACCTGGACCATCACTGCTGTGTTGCATTTCTTGGCAAGGACCCTGCCATTACCTGCGAAACGCGCCTTGCATTGATGGCCCAGGTACGCCCTCGGTGTTGACAACATTATTTCGACTATCCCCCTAAGCGGTTCGATTAGGAAATATCCAGCTTGTCCACGGTATCGAACTCGAACTTGATCTCCTTCCAGGTCTCCATCGCGATGGCCAGTTCCGGACTGTGCTGTGCCGCAGCAGTCAGGATCTCCTTGCCTTCACGTTCCAGTTCACGGCCCTGGTTTCTTGCCTTGACGCAAGCCTCCAGCGCGACGCGGTTTGCCGCAGCACCTGCAGCGTTACCCCAGGGGTGACCCTGTGTACCGCCACCGAACTGCAGTACGGAGTCATCACCAAAGATGTTCACCAGGGCCGGCATGTGCCAGACATGGATACCACCGGAGGCGACGGCAAAGACACCTGGCAGTGAGCCCCAGTCCTGGTCAAAGAAGATGCCGCGGCTGCGATCTTCGGGGATGAATGACTCGCGCAGCAGGTCCACGTAACCCAGGGTGGAGGCGCGGTCACCCTCCAGCTTGCCCACTACGGTACCGGTGTGCAGGTGGTCACCACCGGACAGTCGCAGACACTTGGCCAGCACGCGGAAGTGGATACCGTGCTTGGGGTGACGGTCGATAACCGCGTGCATTGCACGGTGGATGTGCAGCATCATGCCGTTCTTGCGGCACCACTTGGCCAGGCCGGTGTTGGCGGTAAAGCCGCCGGTGAGGAAGTCGTGCATGATGATCGGCTGGCCCAGTTCCTTGGCGAACTCGGCACGCTCGTACATATCCTCGGGAGTATTGGCGGTAACGTTGAGGTAGTGACCCTTGGTCTCACCGGTCTCGGCCTGGGACTTCTGCACCGCCTCGGCAACGAACTCGAAACGGTTCTGCCAACGCATGAAGGGCTGGGAGTTGACGTTCTCGTCATCCTTGGTCAGGTCCAGACCACCGCGCAGACACTCGTAAACGGCACGGCCGTAGTTTTTGGCGGAGAGACCCAGCTTCGGTTTGATGGTGCAGCCCAGCAGCGGACGGCCGTACTTGTTCAGGCGGTCACGCTCGACCTGGATACCGTTGGGCGGACCCATGCAGGTCTTGACGAAGGCGATGGGGAAGCGGATATCCTCAAGACGCAGGTGACGCAGGGCCTTGAAGCCAAAAACGTTGCCCACCAGCGAGGTCAGTACGTTTACGATGGACCCCTCCTCGAACAGGTCCAGCGGGTAGGCGATAAAGGCGTAGAAACTCTCGTTGTCGCCCGGTACGTCCTCGATACGGTAGGCGCGGCCCTTGTAGAACTCCATGTCGGTCAGCAGCTCTGACCACACGGTACTCCAGGTACCGGTGGAAGACTCGGCGGCCACAGCAGCGGCAACTTCTTCACGGGGCACGCCAGGCTGACCCGTGCACTTGAAGCACGCCAGCAGATCGGTATCCAGCGGCACATAGTCCGGGGTCCAGTAAAGGTCACGGTACTCTTTCACACCGGCATCGTATTTGGCCATTTTCATCTCCTGCATGTTGTTAGTCGAAGTGAGCTGAACTACTGTGAACTGAGCATATGCAGGCGAAACAATATCGACCAATCGATATAAAAAATGGTCTCTATAGGGATTCTCTATATTAAAAATTCAGGCAATCCGATGACCATAAATAGGGTCTACACAGCCCCTCATCTCACACTCCAAGTGCGGTTATAGAGCAGCGTCTACCGGCCATATAGATTTTGATGATGTATCTCGGGTGGGAAATTCATATGAGATACGTGGAAAAACCACACTCTGCATCATGCGGAGTCGCCAAGGGGTAAAACAGTGAGGTAACTACTCGCCTCCCGTAAACAATGCTTTCACCGCTAAGGCGAAGAGGGGCAAAGGCTGGCAGGTCAAGCGAGCAATGGTGAGGACATTCGTGTGACGCAGAAACTTAAGTTCTTCGCTGACTAGCGATAAAACGACATTTGATTAGAAGTCATCTCAAAATTAGGACTCGTGCCCAGAGACAAGGCACAGAGCCTGTGAGTCGCGGAGTTTACAGTAGTAAATGAGCACCGGAGCAGGCTTTGTAACACCGTATATGGGTACGAGAACAATTTTGAGATAGCTTCTAGAAAGCTGGTGTCGTCAGCGAGACAGCTCAGTGGAAAGCGGTTCTCGCATGCAAGGCGAGGTACTCTGCAAAGTCCACCCATGGACTTTGCCCTGCGGGCCAGCGAAGCTGACCCCATTCGCTCCCGGCGAATGGGTCTTGGGCGACAAGACGATATTGTCAGGAATTAAATCGGACTCGCAAACCCAGGTGGCCAAAGAAACGCTTCCCGACATTCCCGCCCTTCGGGTCCCCTGCGCGTCTTATGCGGCATGCAGATAGGATTATCGCGCAGGGGGCGCGGACGGGCCGCCTGTTAGCGTTTATTCAGCATTCAGAAACAGCTTCACCCGCTCTTTGGTGTCGGGGTGGGTGGAGAGATACTCAAACAGACGTGAGCGCTCACCGCGCTTCTCCGCGGCTTCCCGGCGTTCGCTGTGGGAGGTCTCTATGCGTTGCAGAATTGCGGCAAAGTGTTGCAGTGCGATGCCCTGTTGCTGCATGTAGTGATGGGCGTAGTGGTCTGCTTCGCGCTCGAAGTCCCGCGAGTAGCCCAACTGCACCAGCATCATCGGCAGTGCCACCACCAGTGTCGAGGCATCCCCCGTGGCATAGGTGATAAACAGCGAGAGCACCGAGCTCTGCAGCATCTGGCGCAGGCCGTGACGGTGCATCACATGCCCCAGTTCATGGGCCATAATCGCGACCAGCTCATTATCATCCTGCGACAGCGCAACCAGCTCATCGGTCATCACGATGGTGCCCGAGGGCAGGGCAAAGGCATTGGCGCCGAGCGTGTCGCCCCCCTGGCGAAACAGCAGCTTGAAGCTATGACCGGAATTGAGCCCGGCGCTCATTTGTGTAAACCGGTTTTGCAGCCGCTCGCGGGTTGCCTCGGAGAGCTGACTGGGCTGAAACAGGTTCTCATCCAGGTAGGAGAGTGTCTGCTCGCTGATATCATCGGTGATATGCGCCGGCAGGCGATGCGCGACCCCCTCAGCGGCGGCAGGCAGGCCGTATTGCAACATCCCCCAGACGAACAACACGACAAGGAGCAGCGCGGCAAGCACGTAGTGCCAGCGACTTTCCAGCCGGTGCACCAGGGCGCTCCAGCCATGCTGGCGCTGCTGTCTCAGCAGGGCATCGACCGCATCATTGTCACGGGTCTCGAATTTCCAGCCATCGGGCAGGGTGAAGTATCGCGGGGTATTGCCCAGCCGCGAGGAGACCCTCACCGCCCCCAGCAGATAGGAGGAGCCTCCCCCCTCCCAGGCAAACTGCAGTTCACCGCCGGCGCCCGCGCGCAGCAGCGCGGGAAAGTGGCGTGAGGTCTGACCGTCGTAGAGCTCGCCGTGGATCTCGCTCACAGGCCGATATCCATATCGAAGGCATCGCCAATCTCCTCACCCAGCGAGCTGACGCTCTGTTCCTCGGCGGCGACAAACTCATCAATGGAGCCCTCCGCCAGCAGGGTCAGACACTCGGCGCGGTAGTTGGCCAGTCGCACCTTGGCCCAGGGGGTGGCCAGACCCAGGGTAATGGCGACGAGGAACCAGTTGGAGAGATAGATCCACGCCAGGCGACCGACCGCCAGCGTGCTCTCGAAGCCATGCTGCTGCAGGCTGGTGGTGTTATAGATGAGATTGTTGGTTCGCACCGAAACATAAGCGAACACAAACAGATAGAGCCCCATGGCAAGCAGCGGACCAAGGATGGGGATAAGGACGAGCAGAACCGCCAGCATCACGATGCCGAAGGCGCGCAGGTAGATGCCGTAAAACTCCCCGGCGCCGAAGTCCGGCTCGAACGGCGTGGTGCCATAACGGGAGTTCTCCACCAGAAAATGTTTTTGGCGATAAATGGCATAGGGCATCAGCAACCCCAGAGTCAGTGAACCGGCAATCGGCCACAGCACAAACGCCTTGAGCGCCGCGAAATAGCCGCCATCGAAACCGAAGCGGATATTGCGAAAGGCGGTATTGCGGTTGCGAAACGACATCGACTTGCATACCAGCCAGGGAAGGGCGACGACAAACACCAGCATCAGCGCAGCGGTCAGCAGCGGCATGAAGTTCTGACTCAGCAGGTAGACGGCTAGAAACAGTGCCGCGACAATGCGTCCCTTGAGGATAGTGATGGGGTCCGCCAGATACTCGAAGCTGTGCTCGCCGATGCGGGTATTGCTGTAAAAGTAGCGGTGATTGCGCACCTTGGCCCAGGCCGAGTAGATGCCCAGGGTGAGGATGGAGAGCAGAATGTTGACGATCCAGATCTTGAAGTACTCGCCGCCCTGCCCTTCGAAACGGAACGCCATCGGTTGCGTGCCGGGCGCCGCCCGCGCCGGCTGTGCCGCGATGGCATCCACGCCGCCACCGGCCGCCCCTGCGGCAGCGTCCCCAGCAGCGGGCTCTCCCATCCGGTCCTCGGTGACCTGGACCACGCGCGAATCGCTCATCGGCTTGATCACCGTAACCAGGCCGCGCTTGTAGAGCTGCGACTGAAACTGCTGCGCCAGCTCGTGGCTCAAATTCTTTTTTACCACCACCGCGGGTAACGAAAAGAGCTGCTCCACCTTCTCCTGGGAGACCTTGAAAATCTCCCTCAGATTCTGCTTGGCATGCTCCAGCTCGAAGCCATCGGCCAACTCCCCCTGGAAAACCACCATAAAGGACTGCTGTTCCATCTCCCTCTCTCCCTGTGACGGCCAACGGCGCGCTCCTCATCGGCCTCCGCCCCAAGCTTCTGCATGGAGGCCTGCCCTAACACCCGTTTGCCGCGCTTTTGTTGTTATTGATAGTGCCCTTTTGTAGCACGCCACAAAAGACGGATCAATTTTATCCCCCGGTCGGACGGCGACCGTTTCGCGGGCCGCACATGACATTACCCGTGCGCTAAGGTAAACTTTGCTATTCGCCACCGCGGCTCTGACGGTGTCAGCGCAAGCCACAACCCACTTCTTCTGTAACAGCCTATGCATGCCCTGGAATTACGCGGACTGAAAAAGACCTACCGCAACGGTTTTGAAGCACTAAAAGCGATCGATCTGGTGGTCGAGCAAGGGGACTTCTTCGCCCTGCTCGGGCCCAACGGTGCCGGCAAGTCGACCACGATCGGCATCATCACCTCGCTGGTCAACAAGAGCGCGGGCAGCGTCAAGGTCTTCGATGCCGACCTTGAGCGTGAGCCGATGAAGGCCAAGCGCTATCTCGGCCTGGTCCCCCAGGAGTTCAACTTCAACATGTTCGAGCCGGTCGAGGAGATCGTGCTCAACCAGGCGGGCTACTACGGGGTCGCCA